>JACCDX010233564.1_pt1 | contig 315411 bp, 310 predicted proteins | sample 7449681 | NCBI WGS metagenome assembly JACCDX01 (sample SAMN15323450, study PRJNA562643) | freshwater metagenome | isolation source: river surface water | place: USA:Blue River Watershed | collected 2017-08-18 | reverse complement strand
ATTTACTTTTTCATTTTAAATTATCAAAAATCACTTCCTTACCTTTATGCTCTACTTTTTATTTTACACCTTTCTTTTTTATCCTCTCAACTATTTTTTCACGCTTTTTACACAGGATTTTTTTGTTGACAAATATTAAGAAGGATGGCAACCAATTTATCCCAAAAAATCCCACCCGTCTTTAACTGTATTTTCTGTCACTATAATACGTCTAATAAAAAAGACTATAACAAACATCTTATGACGAATAAACATTTTAGCAACAAAAATCAACAAATAAGCAACCAAGAAATCCCCAAACCATTTATCTGCACAGTTTGTTCCAAAGAATATACCGATAGGTCAGGATTATGGCGACATAAGAAAAAATGTGGTAACAAAATATCTGAAGTTATATGCCAAGAAATTACACCTATAATGCATTCTGAAGATTTTGTTTCGAAAGAAATGTTTATGATAGTCCTACAACAAAACAAAGAAATGATGGAAATAATTAAAAATGGAACCATTAACAATAATACTTTAATCAATAATAATTCAAATAATAACAACACATTTAACCTTCAATTCTTCTTAAATGAAACCTGTAAAAATGCTATGAATATAGATGACTTTGTTAGTTCTATTAAACCAACATTTGAAGATTTAGAACACGTTGGAAAAGTTGGATATGCAGAAGGAATTAGTAACATCATTATTAAGAGACTAAATGAAATTGAAGTATCCGAAAGACCATTTCATTGTTCTGATCTTAAAAGAGAAACATTATACGTTAAAACTAACAATGTTTGGAATAAAGAAAGCCAAGAAAAACCTTTGTTAGTTACTGCCATTAAACAAATAGCTAAACTTAATATGGATAATATTTTACCGTGGCAAAAAGCAAATCCCGGATGCACAGATTCCGATTCTACCAAAAATAAAAAGTATTTAAATATGGTTTTAAATTCAATGGATGGATCTTCTAATGAAGAAGCCCTAAAAAATATTAATAAAATTATATCGAAAGTATCTAATTTAGTCCATATAAAATAATTATATATATACTTATTATAAACATATGATTATTAAAAAAGAAAAAAAAGGTAATATTAGTATTTATTATGTCGATAAAGATTACAACGATAATAAACTAACAAATGTACTTAATAAAAAACTAAGACGAAATCAAATTAAAACTATTATCGATCACGATGCTGACGTATATAATGCTGAAGGTAAATTACTTTTAAGATTTAGGAAAAATAAATTAAATAAAAACGCAGTCGATGAATTCTTTAAAAATGTCATTGATTTCGCCCAAACTCCAACTAACAACAGGGGTTCTGCTTCTGGAAGTAAAAGCAAAAATGTATATGATAATCCTAAAATTATGACCAATATTATTGGCTATTTTGATAAACTTTCTCCAATTCAAAAATTTAATTTTAAGAAACAAGGAATTAAATTACCCAAAATTACTGTACGTGAAACACGCTTCTTAAAGGATTATCCAGAAAAATTTAAGAAGTTAGTTCCTTTAATTAAAGAAATTGATAAATACTACGAACAATATATTCCCGAAAATTATGGCAAACAAAAGAAGAAGGCAAATCAAACTCCATTTCATATTGCCAATACCGCATTCACAACTATTACTACAAATGTAAATTATCAAACTACAGTACATCGGGATTCAGGAGATGATGCTGAGGGGTTCGGTAACTTAACTGTGATTGAAGAAGGTGAATATGAAGGAGGTGAAACTTGCTTTCCTCAATATGGCATCGGAGTCGATGTACGCACTTATGATATAATTTATATGGACGTTCATCAGCCTCACGGTAATTTACCAATTATTCCTAAAACAAAAGATGCAAAACGTTTATCAATCGTATGTTATTTAAGAAAAAGTATTTGGGATCAAACTAAAGGAAAAACGAAGAAATTTATGATGCAACATAATAAGAAAATGAACGCAACAACTAGAAAACAAAAAAAATAATGCTATTCTAAATTATTATGTTAGTTTTGTCTTGGTAATCTAGCCAATTTTACTTCCGGTGTACCATTTTTTCTATCATTTCTAGTAACAATATCTGGATACTTTTTAACCAAATATTCTGCTGCATTTTTATTTCTTTCAAATCTATCCGTACCTAAACCACCGGGTGCGTTAAATTTAGTCTTTACGGTTACATTATTAAATCTAATAACACCTCCATCTTTTAAAAAATATAATATAGTTTGTTCGTAATCTTCTTTTGTTTCAGCTTTTATAGACATCTTTAAATCTTTATCATGTCTAACTATAAAACCAAACGTTACTCCAATTATAAAACGTAAATCTGTTGTCGTTTCTTTATACATAAAAAAAGGATTACGAACTGGATATATTCCCCAAATATATATTTTTTCTTTTTTCATTAGTTTATAGGCATCATTAAAAAACTCATTAATATTTGTTAGTTTGACTAATTTTTCACCCTTTAATATTTCAAATTGTTCTACATCATCATCCATAGAAATAACATATTGACCTTCGGGAAAATAACTTGCAATAAATATTCTTTGATTCGTTATACCTTTTTTACCTATTATTATTTTACCATATAAATTTTTTGGAACATTTTCTTCATATAATTTATATTGTTGTTGATTTGCTACAAATAAATGTATTCTATTTTTTGGTATTCCGGCTTCTCTTAATGTATTTAAACTTTTGTTAGTTACTTCTTCAACTCTATTATATGTTGGTATTGCTATAACATAATTAACCATTTTATATTATATCAATATTTTTTATATTTATTTTAATTTTTACACGAAAAAAAGGATTTACCTTTTTATAAAATATCTAATTAAAAATTATAAATACAATTACAAATATGAATAAGTATTACAAAATAATTATATTATAAAATACTTATGGGTTTATATTCTTGTGGGTAGTTTTTAACGCATTTTTCAGAAATTAATGAAAGATAGTGAGGATGATACTCATTATTTGTTTTATCATTATTTTTATGTAGAGTATGTCTAAAATTTAACACAAATTTTGAATTATCAGAATTTAATGATACTATATTGTCTTCAATTATTTCATATACATCAGCATATTTATTATCTTTTTCAAATTCAACTATATCTAAAGAAAATACGCTTAAATAAAATTTAATATCAAAAGGTTTGACATATAATTGAAAACCATTTTTATGTTTTTCCATATAAAATTTTGTGCTAAAAAGATCATCATTATCTTTAATTATATAATTTTCTTTATCATAATATTTAGTATTTTCATTAACAGTAATAAATCCAATATAATAAGGAGGAAGTTGCCTAAAATAGTATTCATCTGTGTCTTCAGTTTTATCGATATTTTCATTTGCTTCAATCGTCTCTTCTATATTATTACTATTATTGATAGTATACCCTAATCGGGTATTATTCCCCATTGTTAGTTGAATTAATTTATCTAACATATTTTATTTTAAGTATGCTGATATTGGTAAGGAACAAAAGCAATTCAATTTTTTATGGAATCACCTATAAAAAAAGGATTTACCTTTTTATAAAATATCTAATTAAAAGTTATAAATACAATTACAAATACAAATACAAATACAAATACAAATACTATGTTTACCAGTTAATAGAAGTGAGACGAATAAATCCATCGACCACTGAGTTGTTAGTTGCGTTCTCAATTTTTATAGTTTTATTAAATTTATTTTTAATTCCATCGAAAATCTTACCTCCTTCAGTTAAAGAATCATAAACCCTTTGGTTCACTAAAATTCCCTTAAATTCATTATTTTGAGCGTCATAGCACGAGTTAATACTGCAAGGAAAACTTGGAGTCTTATTCTTATTATCTTCTGATAACTTGACTAAGAACTCAAGTTCATTAAGCATTATGTCCTCGTAAATCGCGGTTTCAGGTGACAATAATATGGTAAAACCGCCATTTGATTCTTGTTGGATACCGTTTTCAAGACAATGAGCGAAAATCTCCTTCTTAGTGGTATGAGGAATCAATTGACGCTCATCTTCACTAATAGGAACATTTGTGTGTACGTAGACATATCCGGAATCAAATCCAGAAATTCTTTTAGGACACCAAATATTGACCTCATTTTCAACGGTACCTGAACCAGAACCAAAATTACGAGCTTCCCCATTTTCAAATGCTCTTTGAATAGCATATGCTTTGTCTCTGCCACGAGTTGCTTTAGACTCATCCAAATAAAATACGCGCACATTTTGAAAGTCAAAATTTATATCCGAATTTTTGTTCTGGATACGAAACGGCTCTTCAACGAAAGCCTTAATGACATCCGCAATAACGTTTGGACGGTTATTGTTTAAATCGCTGCGTTTTACTTTAATTGGAATAATTGGCTTCTGATCGGCTAATTTTGTTACAGTTAAATTATTGGCTTTTCTTGGTAATATTTCTACACCATCTTCATCCCAAAGTGAAATGTATCTGTTAATATCATTTTCCCTTTTATTCGGGTTAAATATCTTACGAGACACAAAAACTGTAACTCTATCAGAGCCTTCAGAGTATCCACAAGTACGACCTAAAAGACCTTGCAAAACAGTGTCAGTTGAGGAATTCTTCGCGGTTTCGAAAACGAAAAGCAAGTGTTTCTTTTGCATATTCTTACCCATACGACACATACCTCGAATTAAAATCACAGTATTGCGTTTAGGAGCCTTATGCATCGAATCCCAAGCCTTTCTGCCTTCGTCTCTTTCCTTTGAAACTGAATCGTGAATAACAAATCTCCAGCCGGATGCAATGCAGCAATCTTTGACTAAATCTTCATTTTTCTTTGAAATACGAATTACAGCCCATTGGGGACCATAACTTGGGTCATAAAGAGCAAATGCACTTAATAATCCAGATTCAAGGTTATCAAAACTTCGGAGACGATTTGAGTCACGAATTTGCTTCACGCTTACATAACTTGTGCCGGGTTCCATTTTAATGACGAATTTATTTTGAGTTAAATGATGTCTATCGGATAACTCGGAGAAGGGAGTGGCAGAAACACTTAAAACCAGATTTTGTTGCTGTCTAAGAGCATTAGAATCGCCATTAGCGGCAATACCGATTTTCTTTAAGAACTTGTCTGGTCTTTGAGTAATATTCTGGGCGAAATGAGCTTCATCCCAAATAAAGAATGTGCGTTCAGTTGGTCCGGAATACTGATTTAACTCAGTACCCCAAACGACTGAAAACTTCTCCTTTAAATTTGCCTTTATACCGGTAAGCGCAAAACTACGGTATTCGGCAGGGACGGAAATGAGGGCTTCTTCTTTAGAAGCGAGGTATTTAGGCCAAAATGAAGAAGGCTTTTTTGCGGCATTCTTTACGTTACGTTGTTCTTCCTTAACGTTCTCATATACTTGTTCGCATAGATCAATTTCAGAGTTGCCACTGAAAATGACTACAAAATCGACAAGTTTGAGTTCGAGGAGTTCACAAGCAATACGTAAATAAGTCTCGGTTTTGCCTGACTGCATTTGAGCCAAAAGGATGCCCCACAAAGCGGTTCCACGACGAAAGTTGTCAATGGCATCGTTGGAGGCAGTGAGTTGTTGTTGAGAGAAAGAATTCATCTTAAAAGTTAAAAGTTGTTAAAATTAGTTAATATAGGTTAGACCAAATTGATTAAGTGCGTTATTATGTCTGTCATTTCTAGGAAGATAAGTATTTCAATTTTTTCTATTTTTGAGATAAATTGTTTGAAACTAAAAATTTTATATATTAATGCTAGTTTTATATATAAATATGTGTATATTTTTTGCACTCATTTTTAAATAATATATAAAAATTTTTAGTTTGGCTCTATCTTTACCAAAGGTAGAAAAAATTGAAATGCTTATGTCTAAAGTTATGACCCGCATAAATAATAACAATTTATTCAAGTTTTAAATATGTCTTTTAACGTAAAATTCAATCAAAGCATTAAGATTGTTGAAGTAGAGAAGATACATTCAACTCACTTCATAATAAGATTAGAATGGGGTTATTATATAAAAGTGTATTTGAGTCCGGAACAAGACTGTTATGAAATTTTTGGTATTAATGTATTTTATAGAAATAAACCAGTTAGTATAGAAACCCTGCATTTACAAGGAAAATATTTAAATGGTATTCGACTGATAAATATAAAAAAAGAATTATATTCTGAGAAAAATGAGCGTCACATCATATTATATACTAGTATAGGGCTTGTGAATTTGATAGTTTATAATGAGCATAATGGTTATTACCCTCACGATTTTGAATTAGATATATATATACATCCCAAATTACCAACCTTTTAAAGGAAAAATTATAATTTGTAACGCGTTTTAATTAGTAACTTTTTTTTGCTCCGGAAATTTCCGGAGATTCAGCCAGAAATTTCCGGAGCATAAATAAAGAAGGGTGGGGTTCGGGGAGCAAAGCTCCCTGATAAAAAATTGAAATACTTTTATAAATAATAAAAAGTTATATAAATTATTATTATCAAACTATTTTTAAAATGCCAGTTATAACTAGAAGTCAAACCAAGATTTTAGAGGAGGAACTATCTTACTCAAATAAACAAGTTAAACAGTCTAAACCTAAACAACCAAAATCTAAACAAATTAAATATCATATTTCTATTGAACATGATGCTGATAAATATAATGCAACCGAAGATATTTATATTGATAGTGGATATTTTCCTATTAATATGTTGATTAAAATTAAAAAAAATAATAATACACTTATTGAAGTTAATTATTTTGCCTCAATTTATCGTCAAGATCAAGGTGGTGGATTAATAATGATTAATGACTCAAAAACGAAGATAATTATAATTAAAGAGCTTAGTGCAATTGAACGTGGAGAAATTGGTGTAATTATTGAAGATAAAATATATGATAAATTAATGAATATTAATAGTTATTTAATAAATAGTGTTAAATATAGTATAATTTATGAGGTTAAAAGAGATTTATATAAAGAATTATATAATTTTGAGGAAGATAAAGATTATTCTTTTAGAAGAGAAATTTGTTCGGAGGAAGAATTCGATAAAATAATAGAACAAATTCAAATAATGTATGATGACGAATATTTCTTAAGAATTATAAATAATAATGGTACTTATAAATATAAATTGAATGAGGATCAAGCAAGAGAAACTAGATTGATGTATTTTAAATATTTGATTGAAACTGCACCTAAAGAAAAATAAAAATAATTTTTGTAATTTGTAATTGTAACGCGTTTTAACTAGCAACTTTTTTTTGCTCCGGAAATTTCTGGAACATAAATAAAGAAGGGGTTCGGGGACATAAAGCTTGCTTCGCTTCAGGCAAAGCTCCCTGATAAAAAATTGAAATACTTTTATAAAATATGAGTGTCAATATACTTAAATACATACCATCAATTTTAAAAAATGAATACTGAAACTATTGTTGACGAATGCCCCATCTGTTTAGATGACATTGATACAACAAAGAATTGCATTATAACTGAGTGCGGTCATAAATTTCACTGTAGTTGTTTTATGCGTCATTCTGCTATACAAGGATTTAATTGTCCTTATTGTCGCTCAATTACTGCTGAACAAGTAGTTGAAGACAATGAAGATGATTATTATGATGATGAAGATGACGATGAAGAAGAGGAAGAGGAAGCAGAAATTGAAAATAATTCGTTTACATTTATGGGAATAAGAAGAATGTTTGCTGAAGCTGAGGCGGAGGCTATGGATGCTGAGTATGTGAGACAAAGAGAAAGAGAAATGGAAGACGAAGTTGTGCCATCACTTCAATATATGGTAACAAAATTAACTGCTATTGGTTATACGTTAGAAGATTTTGTGAGATTGTTGTTAGTTGATTACGAAGCAAGTGAACTTATGAGTGATCATTATGATAGGGATGAAGGTAAGGATTATATGATGGCATTTGGAGATATAGCTGGAATAATTGAAGAATATCGTAATTCAATGGCTTATCATCAATTAAATATTGAAGCTAATAGTTAAATATATGTATGCTTATATTATTGTATTTTGTAACCTATTTTAATTACATCTTTTTTCCCCGGAAATTTCCGGAGATTCTGGCAGAAATTTCCGGAGCCTAAAAAAAATTGAATTAATTTTCTTTTGTTAGTTAGTTGTATAAATTATTACTCATATATAATCATGAATAATCAAGAGCACTCCACTATTATTATTAACGCTGGCGATGAAGAATTTGAATTATCTGATATCGCCCTTGAAAGATATTTACAAATTCTTATAGGTAAATATCAAGTAGCAGAAGAAGAAGAACAAAAAATAATAGAAAAAAAATATGATGCTTTTAATTGGAATACTTTTAAATCTATTGATAAGGAGGAATTTGCCGAAATTATTGAAGAACCTATGTTTATTGAATGCATACATAATTATATTAATGAAAATAGAGATGATGAAATATTAATACAACTGTTTGAAGAATTAGGCAATAAAATATCAGATACTACAAGATTTGCAACATATAAATTAAAAAAAGGAACAAAATATTACATTCAAAAGACAAATTATGGAGAAAAAATTATTCAAATGGATAGCATTAATTGGAAAACCGCATAAACTAACAAAAGTACCTATATTTTAAATTTGTATTTTAATTACTCGTTTTTTCTACCTTTAGAAAAGGTAGAGCCAAATAATTTAAAGGAGGGGTTCGGGGAACAATGTTCCCTGATAAAAAATTGAATTACTTTTCTATTTGTTAGTTAGTTGCATATTAAAACACTATCAAATTTATTCTTAAAGAAAATGTCTCTAAATAACATTACTCTCTATATTAAACGCGCCGAACTTAACCACGACAAAAATTATATTATTAATGCTTGTCATCAGTGCAGATACGGTAAGGTGAGTGACGTAAAATTCATTGAAAAAGAAGATATGCAAGGAAGAAAATATAATGGAGCAATAGTTATGTTTGAAGATTGGTATAATAGTTCTTTGTCACAGCAATTGTTTAGCGATATGGGACATTCTAAAGATGGAAGTGCTAAATTATTTCACGACCCGATTCGTATGAGATTTTGGCACGTAATCAAGTTTGTCCCAAAAATCACTGAAGATTTACCTATAATTCAAGAAATGAAGATGATGAAATTAACAGATGGCCTAACAGAAAAAGAGAAATATGAAGAAATGGAAAAAAAATATAATTCAATGGCAGCTCAAATGCATTTTATGCAAGCACAAATGGAAAAGATGGAAAGATTAATGATGGAGCAAGAGCGTCAATATACCCAAGCTTGGATTGAAAATGAGGAGCTTAAAGACCAATTATTTCAAAAAGACGCAGATTTGGCTTATGAGCTAAGAAAAAAAGATGAAGAAGCGCAAGAAATTTTAAGACAGCAAAGTTTGGAGATGATGCATATTGAAGGTAAGTATCATAAAATACTTTTAGAACAGGGAGATAAGAATTTTAAAATAGAAAAATTAGATCAAGAAGTAAGTGATGCGCATCATATTATGGATTATTTGGAAAGCGAAGTAATAAAGATGCGTCATATGATTAATGCATCTTTTACATTAAAGAAACCAGTGGAAGAAATCGTATAAATATATTTTGTATTTTGTATTTTGTAATTTTAATTAACCTTTTTTTTCTTGGAATTTTCCGGAAATTTCCGAGAAATTTCTGGAGCAAAAAAATTGAAAAACTTTTATGCCAGAGTTAGAGTAATATAAATAATCCTATAACTCAATTTACATTCAAAATGTTCTTAATATTTAAGAGAGAAAACCCCTATGGACCCGTCATCTTTTATTCTTTAGATGACATAAAGAAATCAATTAAATCCGGAGAAATTTATGGTGAATATAAATGGGATTCAGAAAATAAATGTCACATTAAAAATAAATATAAGGATTTTGAAATAATTGAAAATCCCGAATTTCCAATAATATTATGTGATAAATATTCAGTTATTGAAAATATTATATATGATATAGGGGACTCATACAATAATACATATTATTTTATGGATAAACATTCTTACGCTCACGGAGTTTGGAGTTGGCCAACAGAGGATGGCACAAAATTGATATTTGATAATTTAATTGATATGAAATATTATTGTAAAGATATCGTTCGAAATGGAAGATATTTAAATGGTTCTAATGATATGTGTCGGATTAATGATATGAAATTAATAGTAAAAAAGATGAATAAATTAGCTGGAGATAATTTAGAGTTGCATGAAAAAATAGTTGATAATGATAAAGAGTATAATGAATATCACGAGTACTATTCGGACCGGAATAATAATGATACTGAAGATAAGATTGAATTTAAAATCGGTAATGATTTTCACGTTAGTTTTACTATATCAAAAATTAAAGAGTAATTTATTGTATGATTTAATAGTATTATTATTTAATCTATTTTGTAATTTGTAATTTATAATTTGTAATTTGTAATTTGTAATTTGTAATTTGTAATTTTTATTAGAGTTTGTTTTTTAAAAAATTGAAAAATTTTTTCTACGATATTGTACTGCAATAAAACAATATGTTCTTAATATATAATAGAGATAATAATCGAGTGGTTAAATTTGATTCTTTGGATGATATTAAAAATGCCGTTAAAACCGGTATATATGGTAAATTTAATTATGATAATAAAATAAAAATGAAGTTAAAAAATAATTTCGAAGATTTCAAAATTATAAAAAAACATAAATTTCCGTATACATTATGTAACGATTCTTCTCAGATTAAAAATATAATAATTAATGTAAATGATCCCCAAAAAACTTATTATATGCTAACTGAAAATATTTATGCGGCAAGCTTATCCCAATGGTTTACAGTTGATGGAACAATATATATATATGATAATTTAGAAGAAATAAAACAATATTGCAAAACTGTTTTAAAAACACTACCATATATGAATGGTGAAAATGATGAAGAGATTATAAATGATATCAATTTAATTGATGAAATGATAAATGATTCTAACTTTGGTAAGAATAAAATTAGTATTTTTGATGTACGTGATAAGGATTATTATGAAAATAGAATTGAATTTACTATTGGTAATGACCTTTATGCTGACTTTACTATAACAAAAATTTAATAAAAATATATTTTATAATTTTAGTCAGATTCGTTTCGTATGGGATATGTGGAAATTTCCGGAGATTCTGGCAGAAATTTCCAGATCACTAACGGTAAAATATTTTGGCTCCACCTTTTAAAAAAGGTGGAAAAAATTGAAATACTTTTTTCTTTGTTAGGATTACCATATTATAATCTATCAATATATCAAGTTTTAAACGCAATAATGACTGAAATTAACTACGACATCAGAGACGCTCCACAATGGCTTACTGAAAGTCACCTATATAAATCTGTTTTAGAACAGGCTGATGATAATGATGAAAGTACATATATTATTCCAATCCGACCTGAATTTGCTACTACATTAGAACTAATTAATAATGTAACTGAGCTAAAAATTGTTGTAGGTGCAATGCGATTTTGGGGATTAGAAGTTGTTCCATATTTTGTATACTATTATTTATTTAATAATAAAACAAGTTATTTTGAATTTAAAGAACAATCGCAATATTCTGCGTTTTCTGGAGAACTTTGCATTTCTTCGTTTATAGAAATTAAAAATAATTTATTAACTATTGAATTAAATCCAGTCATTTCTTATAATTTTAATGATTTTCTTAAAGAATTAACTGAATCTGGATTATTAAATTTATTAAATTATATGGAAATTATAGTGCAACGTGAAATTAATTGTTGGTCAAATGCTTTTGAAAGTTTATTTTATAAAATAATAAAAAACAATTATATTAGTTGTTTGCAAAGAATAATAAACAGTCAATATTTGCAAAATTTTATACCTAAAACTATGACAAGTCAATTTCGGTCTGTAGAACAGACAATAATATGCAGCAGTTTAGATTGTTTAAAAGTTATATTAGATTTATTTGATTTAAAAATATTTTATCCAAGAGATATTATAATTTGTTCTATAGAAAAAGGTAGTTATAATTGTTTTACATATTTATATGAATATTATGAAACCAAGAATTTAAACCTCCCAGTTAATCTTCATTATTTAAATTTCCAAGAAGACACAAGATTTATGTATAATGCAATTAATTATGGACGCATTGATATTATAAAATATTTGTTAAATAAAGGAGAAGTTATTAGGAGATATCATTTAAATCTATCAACAAATAAATCATTTAATACTTTTGAATGTTGTCTTAATAATTCAACAATTAATGAGGAAATAGATCGGTACTCAATATGTTGTGCTGTTGCAAAAAATTCGCAATTGGATAAACTAAAAGCTCTTGTTGAAAAAGGGTATCCCGTTAATAATAGTACATTTTATAATTTTGTTATTGTAACTTGTCAACTTGATGTATTAAAATACTTAGATAGTATTGGAAATTATGCTGATGAATATACGGAACACGCAATTGAACTAATTGATACACCGGAAAAGAGAGAAAAATATAATAATGTTGATGAGATTATTGAGTATCTAAAGTCTACTCATTCTTTAAATTTATAAAAAGTATATGTATTGTATTTGTATTTTGTAATTTGTAATTTGTAATTCCTTTTAATTAGTAATTCTTTTTTTCATAAATTATTTAGAATAACAATTTAAACATAAACTAACAAATATAATAAATGGGAATTCCAAGTTATTTTTCATATATTGTTAAAAATCATCCAAATATTATCAAGAAATTTATCGAAAATAAATTTGTTGTCAATAATCTTTATCTAGATTGTAATTCTATTATTTATGACTCATATTATAAGCTAAATAGCGAACCAATTACTGAATCAATGGCTAACAGAATTATTGGGTGCGTTATTTCTAAGATAGAAGAATATTTAGCAATAATTCAGCCATCTGATAATGTCATTATCGCTTTTGATGGAGTCGCACCAGTTGCCAAGCTAGAACAACAAAGACAGCGAAGATACAAATCTTGGTATCAAAATGAAATTTCAAATCAAATTTATAAAAAGGAAAAGAAGGACGCTTGGAATACTGCTGCTATCACACCCGGTACCACTTTTATGGCCGATTTGAATGAACGTTGTACTACGCATTTTTCTAATTCATTAAAATACGGAATACAAAAAATATATGTTTCCGGATCGAATTTTTACGGCGAAGGAGAGCATAAAATTTTCGATTTTATTAGAAAATATGTAGATAAACATTCTGATGGAAAAAATACAGTCATATATGGTTTGGATGCTGATCTTATTATGCTTTCTATTAATCATTTGCCTGTTTGCCCCAATATTTATCTTTTTAGAGAAACGCCTCAATTTATTCAATCAATAAATGCGGACTTAGAACCGGATCAACATTACTTTTTAGATATTCCTGAACTAACAAATGGAATTACGGAATATATGAATAACGGCGAATCAATTGAGACGACAAACAGTAACAAAATTTATGATTATATTTTTTTATGTTTCTTTTTAGGTAACGATTTTTTGCCACATTTCCCGGCGCTCAATATTCGCACAGGTGGCGTTGATAAAATGTTAAACGCATATAAGGCGACAATTGGCGCTAATGAATATATATCTGACGGCAAAAATATCAATTGGAATAATTTAAGAAAAGTTATTAAATTTCTAGCCGATTTAGAGGAAGAATTTATTATTGCAGAACATAAATTACGCAATAAAAAAGAAAAACAACGGTTACCAGAGAATACACCTGAAGAAAAATTCCGACGTTTTGAATCAACACCATTATACAGCAGAGAAATGGAAAAATTTATTGATCCTTTTAAAAATGGATGGCAATCGCGTTATTATCGTGCATTACATAATATTAAGAGCGATTCAGACGGCCAACAAATTAAGGATATTTGCGTCAATTTTTTGGAAGGTTTAGAATGGACTATGAAATATTATACTACTTCGTGTCCTAACTGGAGATGGCGTTATAAATATAATTATCCACCTTTATTACAAGATTTAATTAAATTTGTACCCGTATTTGATACAACATTTGTACCTATTGTTGAACCCAACCCGGTAAATGAATTGGTTCAATTATGTTATGTATTACCGCGTTCATCTTTAACATTATTACCTCCAAAATTATATACAGAACTAACTAGAAAATACGAACATTGGTATAAAATGGATTGTGAATATGTATGGGCTTACTGTAAATATTTTTGGGAATCACACGCAGAAATGGAAGAAATAGATTTAAATGAACTAGAAAATTTTATAGAACAATACAAGACTATAATTAAATCAAAGAAATAATTTATTACGTAAATTTACCTATACGTTTCTTTAAAGCTTCAACTGATTTTGCTTCTAATTCTTCTGCAGAAAGTTCCGGGAACCTTCTTTTATAAAGTCCTTTTATTAAAGCAAGAACAGCTCGCCGAAACTTATCAATAAATCTATTGCAATCTTCTAATGTAATGTCTTTATATTCTGGATCTGTAATTGGTTTTCCTTGAACTAACAAATCTCTTAAATCAAAATACTTTTTGGTATAATATATTTTTTCATCTAATAATCCTCCTGCATTAGGACAACGAAATAATACTTTTTCTTCTAATTCTGGAATATCAAACGTGTATTCAACTGAACGTCCAAATATCTGCTTTATATTTTCAGGAATTTCCTTAAAATCTACATCAGAAAATTGTTTATATTCTAAACGATATCTTGATGAGCCTCGAGTCGTTTTTACATAAGCTAATTTATAAATATATTGATTTATTTTTGTTGTTGTTATATTTGGTTCAGGATTTTGCAGCGATACTAACATTTCTTGGCCTCCAATATTAAAAAACCATTGAATTAAACACGCTATATGACCCGCAACACGTTTAACCATATTTACATCATATGCAATACCTTCTGCCGGAATTACAACTAAATCTATATCTTCCGATTCATATACTTCAGGAACAACTAATTGAATTGCTTTTCCACCTTTAAACAGCGGTAAATAATCCTGGCCTTCCATTTTTTTACTTATTATTCCATATAAAAGCATTGAAGCACATAAAATAATATTATAATTTGAAAAATCTAAATTCGATTCTTGACTAATAGTATTTTCTTTATAGACTGGCTCATTTTTTGAAGACACATAAAATGACGGAATTATTATTTTAACAATATCGCAAACAGAATAAATATGATCTAATTCATAGTTTACAAAAGGTATCTGTCTATCATTATTCATCATTTCTTGTAATCTATTTTTTATATTTGTTAGTTCATCTTTAACAAAAATCGGTTTCCAAAACTCCGGCTCAACAGATAAATCATATCCTTGTATAGGAACTTCTACATTTAAATCTAATTTATTTATTGCGGGTGCATTTAATTCTAATTGTCTATTACGCATTAACTCATTAAAATCAGCTATTTGTTTTATATCTAAAGTATTTATATCCGCACCAGAATTAATTAAAGCTTCAACTAACTCGCTATTTCTGTGTTCTATAGCCATTGATAACGCCGTTATTGATTGACGTGTACTTTTAAGATTAATATTTCCTGTATTTTTTACAAATTCGTTTATAATTTGTTTTATCCCTTGAGCATTATTAACATTATGAATTAATATTGCTAATAAAGGAACAAAATTAACTATTTGTTGCCCCATTTCTTTAGTAACCGGTTTAAAATCATCAGTAATAGGAATCAATGTATTAATGCTTGTACGATTACTTTTAATGCCATTTGTTAGTTGAGTAATAATATTATTACTATTTAATGCATTAATAAACATCTTTCTAAATTGTTCTTTCTTTTGTTGTGATTCTCGAATAGCTTGTCTTTGTTTTGCGGTTAATTTTCCGGCATTTTGCATAAAACGTTTGGTTTTGGATTTATTATTTTTTCGTTTTTTTATGGTTTGCCTTCTTTTTCTGCCACCAACTGCAGTGTCATATTCATTATTGCACGAATGAAATGCTTCAGTACTTCTACATATGGGACACGAACGTAAATTATCTCTTGTACCGTTATGTGATCTATGAAATTTATGGCCTCTAACACAACTTAAGCAATTATTATTTATAGTATCTTGTCTCGTAATTTGTTCTAAACATATGGGACATTCAGCCGGTTTCATTTCCCCTATCCATCTATTAATTTCTTCTTGCGAATAATAAGTTCCATTATTTTCGTAATCTCGATTTCTCATATTTGCCGCCTGAGCCACCGTTAAATTATCGACATCAATCATTCTATGAATGTCGGGATGATATCGTTCGCTCGGCTCTAAATATCCTGTCATAATAAATTTTTTACTAGGTTTTTGGTTCATATGCTAATATACGTACATATAATTAAATGCAAAAAAAAGATATTTATATTTTTATGTAGGGACCCTACCTTTTATATTTTCGCCCTACACGCCTGTAGCGTCGGGTTTTAGAACCAGCCCGCTTAATAAACGCCGTCTTTGGTGTCATAGGTCTCGTCCTCTTTGTTTTCGGAGGTGACGCTTTTAGAGTTGGGTCTATTCCAACCGATTTTATTTTCGGAGTCGCCAAATTTGTGCGTTTAAATTTTGGAGCAACAGGTTTTAAAGTTAGTTCCTCTTTTGTTTTAGCTGCTGATTTCGTATTTGCTATTGTTTGTATTTGACTTTCAACAAATTTATAATATGGATTTGATTTAGGTAACGTGATTGTAGGTGCAGCATCTAAATTTTGGGTCAAATTTTTATCATATGTTACCGCCGTTCTTAAATCTTTTATAGTTGGCATTTTTTATAATATAACGTCATATTATAAAAAAAGATATTTATAAAATTATTACAAAATTAAAACAAAATTAATACAATTATAATTCATCATCATCATCATCATCAAAATCTTCTTCATAAACGTAATCCGGATCTAAATTCTCATAACGCGAATACTTATCAGTTATATCGCAATAATTTCTATAGCTAGTTCCCCAACCATATTTGTCAAAATTATTGGTTAAATCAATAAGATCAAATTCACTTGGCATATCCATATAAGAATAATCCACTTTTTTAACATTTCTTAATTTTCTAGTACTTTTATTTTTCTCATTATTTATACGTTGTCTTACCCTTTCCAACTTTTCAAACGATGCATTAGCATTTCCCTTTTCAAACTTATAATCATAACTTGTATCTACCAAATATTTGCCACATATTGTCTTCATTTCACTTGATAATTCCATTAATCTATTAATACTTTCTTGTTTACAATCTATGTATTCACCAGCATTATATGAATCTTCAAATTCACAAGCCTTATCATAAACAACTAAAGCAAACTTAATCCAAGTACTCGTATCATCCTCTATTAATTTTGGAAAATCAGATTTTATAATCGTAAATATTTTAATAACCTCATTTACTTTATTTTGCTTACCAAATACTTTGTCAACTGTAGCTAATCCATCCTTAATATCACTAACAAATTGTCTTCGTTTATTTAGACAAGCATCACAATTAGCATTGCTGCATTGAAATGAATATGATATTGCTTTAGTATTAATAGGTTCATCAATATTAAAATTCTTATTTGTATTTTCTTCTTTTTTACTTTTACTACTAACAACTTTTCTAAGATAATTAATATCATAATTCATCTTTTCACTAACAGCGGTTAATATTCTGTTTGATTGACTTCTAGTAGTAACGGGCATTTTATATAAATGTTTTGTATAGACTTGTGTATGTATACATATTTCTTTTAATTTTAAAAGCAATTCAATTTTTTTTATTAAAAAAACATAAAATGTTATTACGTGTATAATTATAAAAATACATTAATCAACTATATCTACTATACCTCTTACAACATTATATCTTATTTTACCTGTTATGGTCGGTTCTTGACATAATTTTCTACGTATATCTGTTTGAGCTAAATATTGGTCGTAACTAAAATGTATTATACATGGACTAACTTTCTTAAACGTAAATCTAACGTCTAAAGTTACAAATACCGTACCGAGCAAATTAATAATTTGGTTTTCAGTTAAAACAATTTTTTTTCGTTTACTTATAACCAATTCCATAATAACATCATCGTTTGATAGTTCACCAACCACGTTAAACTTAAATCCACTTAATAAATCACATTCTCGACTTATTTCGTATTCTATATATGAATTTCCATTTTCATCTTTTAATAAGTTTTCCATTTTTAGCTCTTCATTTTTTCTGCAACTGATTAAACCGGTATTTGGGTTATTTATTAATTCTTTTAATGCATCATTTATAGTTGTAAAAGATCCCATTTCTTTTAAACTTAAAGTTTTAAAATATTCATCAACATCGAGTATCATTAATATATTAAACCTATATAGTTGTCTTTAATATATTATCATTTAAAATAATATAAAACTAATAATACATAAATTATTTATACAATGAATTTATGTGAAAAATGTCAAAAAAATGAAACCAGTTGGGTTCATAAATGTGCTGATTGTAATAAAGGATTATGTGAAGAATGTCAAAAAGAATTCAATGATATTTATAGATATATACATAATAAACATTATGAAGACTGTAAAGTTTGTAAAATTGGTTTTAACAATATGTGCGATAAGTGTAAAAAAGGAGTAATTGAATGGATGGAAAAAGATAAATACATTGGAGATCCAGACGAATATTTAAAGCAAGAACCCTGCATATCAAGTGTATGTAAATGCGAATGGTATAAATTAGGTTATGATTGTTTTAAATGTCAAGATGATTCTAAAATAAAAGCAATCAAAGAATTCAATTCAAATATTAAAATACATTTTGCATGCGCTGGAGGATATGAAATAACATATTGCAAAGAATGTTATTTAAAAAATGTGGGAAAAGACCCCAGTGAATCTTCTCAATATTGTTAGATAATTTAAGAATTTATTATTAAATCCTTTTCCTCAGGCGGTCTACATCTTTTTTCAAACGCATTTTTATAAAATTTACAATGAAATTTATCAGCTGATTCGGTTAGCTTCTTAAAATATTTTGGTTCATCAGATAGTTTTCTTGTCTTGCAAGCTTCAAGACAAATCAGATATAAATCGGCACAATCCATTGGCATAATAGTATTATATTAATATCTTTATATCATTTAATATAATTCAATTTTTATAAATATTTTTGTAAATCTGTATTTGTGTCATTATATTTTGACATCATTTCTTTGTAAAATTCATAAGTAAATGGTATTTCTTTAAAAATTTCATAAGTAAAAATTCCAGCTTTTTCATACTTCTCTATTTCATTATTACGCTTAATTATATCTTGAACTAATTTATCATAATCAGCATTTTCTCTAAAATTACATAAAACACATTTTTCTATAGGTTTTATATTAAAACCATATTTTTCATCAAGTAGTTCTTTTAAGGCCGCATAATTTGTTTCTGTAAATCTTATTCCAAGCATTGGTGGATCAATTAAAGTTACACCCATATCCCGATTTACTAATAAATCATTTACTTCTTTATCATCTATAATTTCATATAATTTTTCCATATCCGCAGACAACGCTAAATAATATACCTTTAATTTTATTCTTTCTTGATCAACGTGTCGTCTCAAATGAAGCCAAGAACTATTTGACCTTACATAATTAATATTATTTCCTAGATATTCATTTAATTCATCACCATTTGCAGTACCAATCATTCCAGTACTGCATATTACATAATCATCTTTTTTTTCAAGATTAGCACTATGAAGCGAATTATATAGTGTCAATTCCCTACCACGTGTAATGGTAGCCATTGCACACCAATAATTGTCTTCTTTAAAAATATCAAATTCACAATCATGATATATTATAACATCTTCATCATTTGTATTGGTTACTATTGAAAATTCATGATACATAAATAAATTTCTATAAAAAAAGTATTCCCCTTTATCCAATATATAATCACAAGGCCCAATTTTAACTAAAAGATCTATGGATGATTTAATATAAAAATTACCGCGTAAAATATTATTTCTATTATAATTCCCCGGATTAATATTATAAACAAATTTTTCTTTTGTATTATCATTTAAAAATGGAATATAATTCATATTTAATTTAAAATATCCGGTTTTTAACAAAACAGGTTTTTCGGTAACGCTATTAGCATTTGATTGTTCCATAGTTGTGTAATTTAAATACTTTTATTACCTTTAAATCCATTTTATATAATATTAATTATGTGGTATTTCTTCTTCAACCCTTTTTCTTAATGCAAGAGTTTTTTTATCATAATTATTTGTTTCATATAATATCCATATTACCATTATTATCCATAAATAAAATGAATTTATAAGCAGACTATTAAATCTTGCGGTTAAAAAAACATAATTACACAATAAATATCCTAATATTATTATTATTAAAATTATAAACAATATTGGTCCAGCAATTGCAGGTCCATAAAAACTATCTAAGTTAGCATTTTTGTATTCCCAATATAATTTTTCTTGTTCTTTATTTTGCGGTTTAAACGTTATAGTGCCGTTTTTTGAAGTTTCATTAAAAGTCCAATATTGTTCTATTTCAGCAGCTTGTTCGGCTAAATTACTATCACACATACAATGTATAAATATTATAATTGATGAAATCTAACTTTAATAAATTGGTTGTAATAATTCCGTAAATATATCTGTGCCTTCATTATCTATTACACAAAAGAAATAATAACCTTGAAAATCTTCTTTTATTTTTTCTACAATATCTTCTGCAATATTAGGAAGATTTTTTATTTTTTCACTAATATCTGGATATTCCCCCTCTTCTTTTCCCGCAGAATTATGGTCGGTTACTTTAAATGGCATACAGTTATGTATTTGGGAAAATATTTTTAAATAAATTTCATTAAAATCATCATTATCATTTAAATCCTTATACCATATTACTTCATATTCTGGAAAATCGTTTACTATGTACATTCTGTAACCTTCTTTCGGCATTTCAAAAGTAATGGGATAAGCATCTTCATATTCATCTTCAGGTGTTTTATTAAATGTGTATATTTTTGGACCAGAACGATAATCTGACTGAATATGGAACCATAAAGTATTAGTATTTGTTGTCATATTTGTTTTTGTTTTGATAATAAATATTTAAAAAAGAATCAATTTTTTTCCCCTGATAGCGCAATAATAAAAAAATATTTTAAAAATGCAAAAGATCCTACATAAAATTGAAATATATTTATTAGGATAAATCGTATCATAAACAAAACAACAATTATCAAAAATGCAACTCAGAGTTAGACAAGTTTTAGATCAAATCGGCGGCAATGGACGTCGCGGCCTAAATAAATATTTACCCGAATATGATTTGCCTTCTGATACCAGGGGAATATTCCCCTCAACCCTATTATCAAGCTACACAAATAATAAATATAGTGAAGTAGGAATACTTACTGAAATACTTGTATTATCGCCTTTTAATATTGGCAAACTAACATTACTTGAAAATTTAACGCATATTTCTGAAAACCAAATTCTTAAAGACAAAATTATTAAATCAAAAACTACGACAGAATATTTAGAAAAAATTAATAATACTAAAAAAAAACTAAATGAATTCTTAAATTTACACGGATTATCATTAGATAATGCAGAATTCAATAAGGAGCTTTTAGGAAAATATGTGTCAGGACATCCCGACGCAATTATCGGCGACAAAATTGTTATTGAAGTGAAAACAACATCTAAATTAGAATTAGATCAACATTATTTTATACAACAACTTAGTGCATATATGGCATTAAATCCACAGTTCACCTATGGCGTGTTAGTTCTTCCATTACAACAATCTATTATTATTATTGATTCAAATAATTGGCAATATAAGACAAAATATTTAGAAGTTTTAGAACAAAAGGCAGAAAAAATTGTTAGTTCAATGCCTACATTAAGTATGGACGAATTATTTAATGTCGGGCAACTTATTTCGTTTTATTCGATTGGCAAACATATTAGCAAATCAAAGACACTTTTAGACACGGTTACTAATATGTATCCTGGGATACCATATCAAATATTTTTAAGTAGTAATATGAGTGCGCGTTTAAATCTCAAAAATGATGATCTAGAAGCTGCCGGACAATACGTCAGACAAAATAATATTATCCTTTATATCCATTCGCCTTATGTTATTAATTTGGCGGCTAAAGTTGATGACGATTGGAACATTAAATATATGCAAAAAACAATGGAATATAGCGCTAAATTAGGATCCAAAGGTGTCGTAGTTCACGTCGGCAAATCTGTTGGCAACCCTTTACACACTGCCTACGAGCAAATGACTTATGCAACATTTAGTATATTAGAACACACAAATCCAGAATGTCCTTTATTAATTGAAACACCTGCAGGACAAGGAACTGAAATGTTACGAACCAAAGAAGATTTTGTAACATTTATAAAACAATTTGTACCTGATTCTTCAGATAAGCCAATAAAAATTGGTGCCTGTGTTGACACTTGTCACGTATTTGCTGGCGGAGTTAAGCCTTCAGAATATTGCAAATATGTCGGCGACACTGGATTATTAAAGTTAGTTCATTATAATGATTCGGATGATATGTGCGGCAGTTGTAAGGATAGACACGCTTTCGTGGGGCGAGGCCATATTGGCCTTCCAGAAATGACCGCAGTCGCCGACTATTGTGGTGCCAATTTTGTTCCAATGGTTATTGAATAATGTGACGATAAATGGTTTTAAAATGTTTTATATTTATTTTGCGTTTTTTGCGTTTTTTGCGTTTTTTTTGGAAATAATTTCCCGCATTTTGCGGTTTTTAGGAAATAATTTTGTTACCTAAAAAACGCATTTTATATATTAATAAATAAATGTTAGCAAATTAGGTGTAAAATTATTCCAAATTAAAAATATTTAATTGGAAATATGTAAAAAACGCAGGAAAACTCAGGAAACGGATTAAAAACGCATTGTGACTGAAAATCCATATTTTTACACGATTTATATTTTTAGACCATATTCAGTAAAGAACCTACTACACATATTCTGTCGAAGTTTTCAGTAACAACTTTTTTTCAAAAAGTCAATTAGGTTTTGAAAATTGGACATTTTTAAAAATGTCCAAAAATGAAAAGCTAAAAGTTTTTCCTACTTTTTTTCTTCAAAAATCAAGTCCAAAGCATTTTCAAGATATAAAATTTTACAAAAAAAATAATTGTTACCAAAACATTTTTCACATTTTTGACCCCCATTTATCAATAAAATCAATAAAAATCAATAAAAAAGTTGCAAAAAGTTGCAAACAATTTTTGAGGAGTTTTACTTTCTTATTGAATATCGTTTAAAAACATTAAAAAGGAGTTTTGACTTATGTATTGTCAATAAAAATCAATGGAAAAAGTTGCAAAAGTTGCGTAAAATATTTTGCAACTTTTTCCATTGATATATTAAGAAATGTCAATAGAAAAGTTGCAAAAAAGTTGCACGGATTTTGAATGTAATATTTGTGCCTATTATACGTCACGAAAAAGCAGCTACAACAAACATATTTTAACCGCAAAACACATAAATGCAACTAAATTAATAAAAAGTTGCAAAAAGTTGCAACAGGTATATACGTGCAATAAATGTGGTAATCAATACAAAGATTCAAGTGGATTATGGAGACATAAACAAAAGGCAGCGTGTGAGGCAGAAACAATATTAGATCCAACAGAAGAACCGTTTGATTACGGGGAAGAATTTAGCGATGAAAATATAAAAGCAATTGTTTGCAAAAAAGATAATACACAAGAACTAACTGGATTAATCATGACATTAATTCAACAAAATAAAGAACTAACAAGTCAATTAATTGATATTGCTTCAAGTGGCAAATCAGTTAATAACGGAACTATTAATAATATGAACGCAAATACCAATAATAGTCATAATAAATTTAATTTGAATGTTTTCTTAAACGAAACTTGTAAAGATGCAATGAATATGAGCGATTTTATCGACTCACTTCAAATAACTGTAAAAGATTTAGAAGAAACTGGACGTCTTGGATATGCATCCGGTATATCACGTATTTTTATTAATGGCCTAAAAAAATTAGGCGAAAAATTTAGACCTATTCACTGCTCCGATTTAAAACGCGAAACATTATACATTAAAAATAATAACGAGTGGTTTAAAGATACAGATGATAATGAATATATAACATTAGCAATCAAAGAAATTACCAGAAAAAACATACAACAAATATTTGAATGGCAAAAAATGCATCCAGAATACAATAATCCAGATTCAAAAGTGAATGATAGATATCAACATATGTTATTAAATACAATGTCCGGTTCATCTAAAGAAGAAACTAACAACAATTACAGCAAAATTATTAGAAACCTTGCCAAAGAAGTCACAATATCAAAGCAAAATAAATTAAATTAAATTATGAATTAGCTTGTTGCTGTTTTTGAATATAATCACGTTCTGCAAATATTTCTAATAATACTTTTGTTAGTTCATGTGCTGGATTAACATATTTATTTCGTTTTTTTATATAAGTCGATATCGTATCTTTTTGAAAACAAGGTACAACATTTTGGCTAATTCCATTTCGTCTTTTATTCATATAATAATATATCTAATAAATTATTATATTGTTTTTATAAATAAAAAAATTGAAATTACTTATTTTAAATGATAAATAAGTATAAAATTACGTATAATAAAGATGTCAAACACTAATATTCCAAAATTCGCTTCTGACTTAAAAATCTTGCTCTCACAGCAAGATCAATCTATTGGTAAAAATGATAGAATTATTGGAGCAACTAAAGTATATGATTATATATATAATAATATTGAAGAATATTATCGTGAGACTGATATTAGTATGCCTCGCCAAAAATTAATAATATCAATGATTAATAAAATAAATGAATTTGAAAATTATATTAATATGGTTGGAGCTAATGAACTCTTTCAGAATAATTTGATTAAGTCTATGGATAAATGCAAACCTATTTTAAAAAGATTATTTATACAATATGTTCTTAATTCCCCAGAATATAACGAATATGATGATATGTATAAAAATATGTATAATAAATGTGTTAGTTATTTCGAACTTAATGATTCTATATTGAGAAGATCGAGTCGCAGAAAACAATTAAAGTATCCTAATTTTATCGGAATGGATGACGATAATTATGATGAAGAAAATATAGACAACAAAAATAAAAATAGTATTTGTTCTGATTCAGATTCTGATTATGAGGATGCAAAAGAAAAAATGAAAGAGAAGAAGTTATGGAGTATGTATAAGAGACTAAATGAAGGAGTTACTGAGGAACATATCAAAATTTTTAAAAAACAAAGAAAACAAATGGCATCATTAAAAGAAGATAATATTGATTTAGCAAGACGTAGCAGTAGATTAATAAATAAACCAAAAAAGAATTATGTTGAAACCGATGATGAGATGTAAATTTTATTGTATTTTAATTAAAACCTTTTTTCAATTTTTAACTTATAATTTATAACTTAGCTAAATAAAATTTGGGTCCTCTTATATAATTGCTACATATTGTGTAATTATTATTATAAGTATGATCATCTATTTCCATTTTAAATGGTTCGCCTATTTCACATTCATATTTTTTACATATTTGCACTATATTTACGTTAGCATCAACACAAAATAAACATGTAATAATTCCTAACTTTCCACCATCATAAAATATATGTCTCGGTATATTTTTACCAAATTCATTTGACATATTCGTCAAAATGGTTTCAAAATTGGTAGCTGATGGAATCTTTACTGTAAAATAGTTTACAAACATATATTTATTTTATACATTTAATTTAAGATAAATTACCCGCATTTTTTGCCCTAGGTACATTATTTCCTAAATAATTTGGCTTTAATCCAAATATATTAAGAGTTCCATTTGTAGCAGGAACTTTCCAGAAGCTTACCCAATCTGGATTAGCATTTTCAAGTGGTTCAACTATTCCATTTCTAGAGTCTGGCGCTAAAGCTAACACGAAATATTTTGCTAAAATAAAATTAGAATCAAATATTTGTCTAGGACTTAGGCGAGCGAACCATTCATAATAACGGCGTTTTAAAATGGTTGATGCGGGAATCCAAATGCCATACATTTTACTGTAAAAGTTGACATAACTATTACCTAATAAGGTTTCTACAGTTACGGGTTCTTCGTCGACAGTTTTAGTGCCAACATCGGTACCGGGAATTATACGCACAGAGCCTTTTTTGGAGCACCATTTATCGAATTCGCCTAAAAATTGGGTTTGGGCGGTATAATCGTCCGAAATGGTACGTTGCATAAATTCGATAAGTTGTTTAACGGTTTCGTTCTCCTTTTTAGCTCCCATAAACCCTAAATTAGGATAAAATAGTTCATTGGTAGATGTAATATTTGTGTCATAGTTTTCGCATACAAACATAGTATTATCATTAGTTCCTTTATGATATAAACCAATTAGATCTCTAAAACATAAGAAAGATATTGGAACATTTATACCGCCGTACATATATATAATTTTGGCTAAGGCAAGCTGTCTGATATAGGTCAACATAGGGTCAGAAATGGTTGACATATTGATGGTCCACTCAGGAATTAATTTATCAAATGAATTATCATCAATTAAGACAATTTTAAAAGATTCGCTGCAGCATTTAATGATAGATTTGACAGTTAAATAAAGATAAGGTTGATTTAAATCATTGGTACTACGGGAACCGAAACTAAGCCAATGACGTGCGTTATATTCTTTGGGAATGTGGACCCATAAAATGGGTTTTTTACTTTTATCTAAAGTTTTATCGCTTAAAAAATATTTGCGAATCTCATTATAATTATCATTGGATGAATTTACTAATGAATCAGAATAAGATTTGTCTAAATATTTAAGATATAATATTCCTAAAGCAATAAAAATTACTGCAATATATATATAATTAAGTGCTAACATATATTATAAAATTATATTATTTTTTAAAAAATCAAATCATAAAATAATATATAAAATTGAAATTAAATAACTTAAAAACCAAATTAATATACTTACTATAAAATGTATGAAATTCACGATTCTTGGAAGAAATTATTCGATAAGTATGGCTTTGATTTGGATGAAATTTATTCAATTGATGAAGTTTATCCTCCCAGAGAAATGGTTTTACGAGTTTTCGAAATGGATGTTAAAGACATCAGGATCTTATTACTTGGACAAGATCCTTACCACGGTCCAGGTCAAGCTCATGGACTCAGTTTCTCGGTTCCTTTTAGTGAAAAAATTCCCCCATCTTTAAATAACATTTATAAGGAGTTAAAGTTAGAATTTCCGGAACGTAATTATAATTTTGTAAATGGTAATTTAGAAAGATGGTTTTATGAAGAAAAAATATTTTTGTTAAATTCAGCATTAACAGTACAAAAAGGTAAAGCAGGGTCGGATTTAGAATTATGGGAAGAATTTACGGATGATGTTATTAAATTTGTGAGCGAACAAAATAACGATTGCGTATTTCTATTATTGGGCAATTATGCGAAGGCAAAATATAAGTTTATAAAAAATACAAATCGAATAGTAAATGAAGTACATCCATCACCTTTAGCACGTGGTTTTGTGGGTTCAAATGTGTTTAAAAGAGTGGAAGCAGTTTTACGAAATCAGGTAAATTGGCAAAATTAATAATTTAAATTTCGTTTTTTTTATATGCATATAATATAGTATGGAAAGAATAGGACCAGCTGGTGTGTCAAGAAGACGTCCATTATTGTTAAGTGATATAATGAATATGGATACAGAAGAATTTGTTAATCCAGGATATCCAATATATTTTGAAAATATACCAATAGTTTGGCCTCCAATAAGGGAGGCTGTGGATGAAATAAGTTTTAATTTAGCAAATGGAGATCATGTTGAAAGATTTTATGGAGAAGATATAGACGATACTACTAGAGTTATAGCAGATATGACGATAGAAATCCCAATTAAAAAAGAGGGACCGATGGCAGCGGGTAGAAAGAGAAGAAGATCAGCAAAAAAAAGAACTAACAAACGAAAATCCAATAAAAAAAGACGCACTACTAAACAAAGAAGAACTAGAAACCAGTGATGCGTTTAATATCGCCCCAAAAAGAATTATTAGCTTGTTTAGCTTTTTCGGCTTCTTGGGCTTGTTTAAAAGCTAATGCAGCAGAACGTTGACTTTCATCTCTTTCGCGTTGATATAAAATGCGTTCAGCTTCAGCTTTAGATAAAGGAGTTGTATCCATATTATCACGACGTGCCATATATTCATTTACATTTCTATATTTAGGCATTTTTTCATAATCTTCTTGTGTAACTGGAATAAGAGTTTCAGTATAAGCTTGTCTAAGGTCAGTATATCCGGCAGAAGTAAATGCATCATCGCCACCTAAAGAAGAACCGAAATTAGAAGAATAAGAATCAACGACACCATTATACACTTGTAAAGCTTGAACTTGTTTTTTTTTCTGTTCAAAAATTTCGTTCATATTGGATTTAGTGACATTTTCACCGACGCCTAAAAAATCGTCGTTAGATTTAAGCCAATCGCCGTAACCGTGTTCTAAAGGATTATCAATTCGATGTTTTTCAAAGCTTTCATTAAACCATCTGTTAAAATTTGGGCCGTCTTTTAACGCTTTATTATTTTCGAACATATTATCTAAGACGCGTTTATTGGATTCATCATAAAAATCTTCATCTTTGATTTTTTTGTTAGTTGTGCTTTTATTTTGAAATTCATAAATGCTGAAAAGTTGTTTATAAGCTTTAGAAAAGAAGAGAAAATATTTGCTGTCAAGTTTAGATTTATCTGGATGCATTTTTAATACGACTTGTTTGGCTTGTTTTAAAGAAGTATCATTTAAATCACCATCAGTAATATTAAAAAGCCGATATAAGTCAGCTAGTTCATAATTATTGATGTCAAGGTCAAGTTCATTTAAAGATGTGTTATATAAATCAGCTTGTTTTTTAGGATATAAAGGAGGTTTTGAAAAATTACTATTAGTGTTAGCGTTATAATTAGCGTTATAATTGCCATTGCTATTAGAAAAATCCACATTAGGATTGTAAGAATAGGAATTATTGTTAGTTTCGTGGATCTTAATGCCGGCTTTGGGGCAGCTTCCGTTGCCTCTGTAACAGTTGTCAAAATTCAAATTACGATTCATTTTGTTATATATATAAAATAAAATATGTTAAATTCTCTTTAAATCAAAATAATTAAAAATATATTATTTATTTTTCTAATTATTTATTTTAATCTGATTCCATAATAATAATATCCATCATTATATCGTTTCTTTTGTAAACCTAATTCCTTTAAATATTTTGAAAGTCTATTTTTAAAACTTGTTAGTTTACTTTGTTCTATAAATTTATTTAAAGACGGTTCTTCAACTATCATATCATATAATACAGATGCCTTCATCCTATGATTTAAATCTGTATCAATAATATAATTATTAACAAAATGTTCTTTAATATTCTTTTCTTCCGATGCAAGAGTATTTGTCGATTTTGAATGTTGATTAATAAAATCAATAGTTTCACCGGTAGTAACTAACAACTCATTTAATTCTTCAACGGTTTCAAATGATTTATTCCCGTATTTCTTATTTATATGTTCTAAAATATCTTGGTTAGCACTTTGAATAGTAAATAATTCAATAAAACCGTATTCACAATAATTCATCATTACATTTAATTCATCTTTATGAGGATCTATTAAAACAATTGTTTGACCAAATATATAATTATATAAAACAACTATTAGAGTTGAATAAACAATGTTTGGTTTTGATTGTTTTGAAGGTTTTTCAAAACTAACTGCAGGTGGTAATTCACAAAAAGACTGATAACAATCAAATGAAGAATTATACAAACAGCTTTGATAAGTATTATAAGGTTTTATACTCCAAGTTTTTGTTAGTTCGTCTTCAAAATAATAATTTGTTTCAAAAGCATTATAACCTAATTCAAGAGGATTTGGTCTAGGTTTTGGTATTATAAATGGTATTATTTCTTCTTTCATAACGGGTTTGTTAGTCCCTTCTTTATAAACAATATATTTATCATTGTCTTTATAAAAATAATCATCTTTATAGATTAATCCTTCTGGAACAACAATCTTATATTCATCAATAATTTTATTACGTTTATCTTTTAAAACTTCTTCTAAACCGTCGTTTACATTTACATTCTGTTTAAATACATTTTTTATTTTATTGAATTCATTTTGAGCCAATAAATAGTTTATAAATGTTGGTGCGTATTCTTTAATAAACACGTCTTTAATGTTACAATCTAATGAATTACAAAGTAATTGAGTTAGTTCTTCTGTTAAAATATTTGATGGAATAGATAATCCAGTTTCTTCAAAATCAATTAATAAATCGGCCATTTCATACCAAGTATCTATTATTTCTAATTCGTTATCATCTATTTTTAATACAGGTATAAACGTATCATTTTCAAAATTTAATAATATGATAGATTTATTATCCGTATTTATAGATTCTCCATAAAGCATTCTAATTTTACCTATGACGCTGTCGATGCCAATACGTTCATTTTTAATTGCATCTTGTAACACGCTTGTAATAATTTCAGCCATATTTGGATTAACAGGTTGTTCTTGAACAGGTACATTTTCAACAATAGGTTCTAAAACTCGTTCATTATTATTGTCATTAATAACGGGAAATGCTAAATTATTATGTGGTAAATTTGGATCAAAAACAGGAAAAATATCTCTTAATTCATTATTACGATCTTCGACATATTTTTCTAAATCAATATTTAAAGATTGTCTGGTTGGTTGATAATTTGCATCTTGAAATGCCTGGTCTCTATCCGCTAAAGAATTTAAAAACGGTTGTATTGAGGGATTAATGACGGGTGGATCATTGCGCAATTGTAAATTCATTATTTGTTTTACGCCTTGATTAATTGTTGGAGGATCCGTCGCATTTATTTTTGGTTTTGGCAGTGCATTATAAAAATTACTTGATACCGGTAAATTTTTTACGCCACCAACAAGTGTGGATCTCATCTTGTTAAGTTCTCTTTCAGCCAAATTATTTTTGTGTTTATTAAGTATATAATTATCATCTATTTTTTTTCTGGTTAAAACTGTTTTAGCAGCTCTAATTGTGCTTTTTATGGATGAAGGACAAACTTTAGGGATTTCATTTGTTTCTTTTTGTTTTTGTTGAGCTATTCGGTTTGATAATAAAACACGTTTTTTTAAATTTATCTTTTTTAAATGGTTTAACAGTTGTTGCTGTATTTCTGGCGACATTTGTTCTATTTTTTTAAAAGCTTTTACAATCGGTGTATCCTGGGGTACACTTTTTAAATTGTTACTGTCAACATTTTCTACGTTAGGTTCGGAATCTTCTAAAGTTTTTTCAATATCTTTAATAGTATCTTCCGTAATAATATTTTTAGTATTTTCTTTATTTTCGGTAATTTCTAAATCCATTGGTATACACTCCTAAAAGAGGATTTTTCTCCAATTTGAACGCATTTAGTGCCGGGTATGCACTAACCGTGCTGTCAAAAATTTGATAAGTGTATACTTTTATCCTGACGATAAATGGTCTAAGACTTATCTGCGAATTGAAAGAAGATGGAGACCACAACGTTTAAAAAATGCGTCTAATGCGGTTGGATCAGCGCCGGTAACTGAGTCGTCAGGTATGAAGCCAGTATTGCCTTTTTTATAACAAAGCATAACTGGAATTCCATTAACCATACGTTTTGATTTCAAATAAGAATACAAATCAAACGATTCATCAACATCAATTTCACAACAAATAACATTATCAGGAGATGATGCGAAAAATGCATCAACAACTGGCTTAATCCGCTTGCAAGGTCCACACCAAGTTGCACCTAATTTAATAATAACTAAACCTGGATTTTTTTCTAATAGTCTTGTAAAATGCTCTCTTGACTGAAAATAACTGATAATTGTCTTTTCTTTTGGCTGCATTTTTGTGCTAGATAAAGAAAATAATATTTCAATAATTACGCAAAAAATTGAACTAACAAATGCTTAAAATATAAAGAATAATACTATCATTTAAGAAATATGTTAAAAACTATTGTTTTACTAATAATAATTAATTTTGTTAGTTCATTAACAAAAGAAACAACTGATTCTTTATTACAAATTAAAGATATTGGTAATTTATCTAAACACTCTAAACTAACGAAATCTGAACCAATAGATATTAGTTTTATAAATAGACAATCTGTTAGTTATTGGCCTATTAATATCGTTGAAAATATCTATTATACTTTAAGAAATATAGAATTTATAAATATTGTTAGTGTATTTAATACACAAACGGCAAAGTTTACGAATAATTTTGAAGAACAATGTTTACAATTAATGAATGAAATATATAAACAAAATATATTTTATAACTTTAAAGATAGTTATGAACTAACAAAAATTAAAAATAAAAAAAAACAAACCAATGAAATCAAAAAAAATATATTTATTAATACATATGATACACTTATAACTGCGGCAACAGCTACAGTAACTGGAGATATAAATACACCAATAGTTTTAGCTGGAGAAACGGCACATAAAATACTTAAATATATGAATAATATGAAACTCGCTATGGATTTTAACGAAGTCAAAGAAGAAACAACAAATCAAGATTTATATTCTCTTTCAAAAATATATTGCACTAATGTTGCTTCCATTAAAATAGAAATATCAGATTATAATTTATATATAGTTGGAGATAAAATAGACAAAAATATGTTTTTAGATTTTATTTATATTTTGGAAAAAAATATTGAATACACAATAGATGATAAAAAAGATGATGAAATTGTTAGTTTATTAGAAAGAATAAATGTATTAAAAGATACTATAATATATTTATCAGATATAAGCAGTTATATGATGTATAATTATATAACTAAAAGTATGGAAAATTTAAATTACGGTTCGTTAAAGAAATATTATACAAGAATTTTTAATAAATTAACCAATTTTGTTAGTTTATTAAATCTACGATTTCCCTTAAAAGAAATAGAATTAAATAAAACAAAAGAACATATCGAAAATCAACATTTCATCAAAATGCAAGAAAAAAATATTGAATACTTAACTGAATTATATAAGACTTATCAGACGCAACTGGAAAATAAAATAGAAGCATTAAAAATGAATGATTCGTTATATAATTTTAAAACTAAAAGTTATGATTATATTGATTATTATACGGAAAAAACAAAAATTTATGCGTTTGGATTTAAAAATATTCTTAAAAGTTTGACGAAAAATATTTTAATTGTTCCTTCTGGAGTAGTTGAAGGTACATTTGATTTAATTTTATCATATATGTTTAGCGTATTTTTAAGTTATAAGGGAATAATTATTATATTGTTAGTTGCTTTTATTTTAAACTTTGGACAAATATTTACATTTATTTGCAGAAACCTTTCTAAATTTGAATAAACTAACAATATTTAATTATTTTTGGTAAAAACACAATAAGTATTATTATTTTCAACCATTTGATTTCTCATTTTTTGATATCTTTCATAACATTCTTTAGTTCCTTCCCTTGGATAATCATGAAAATCCCGATATAAACATATAGGATTATTTTCAACATTTTTTTCCAATTCTTTCCATTCTTTTTCCGTATTGCACGGTCTAAAATTACGACCAACATATAAACCATTTTTTCCACATTTCGCACATTTTGATTTATTATGTGTATATGCATCAATATACATCTCTTTTTCCACCCGTCTAATAGTTTTTCTTTCAAAACGACTATAGGTGTAAGTAGAATTATTAGATATATTATCCATAAATTCTTCAGCACTTATTTTGGTTTTATATAAATCATTTTCCAAATTATTAATGTAATTTTCGTTATTTTTACAATTATAAGGTTGTTTATTATTTATTTTATTTATATTTACTATTTCATTTAAATTTATATTTTTATCGGCTTGTTGAGCTTGATATTTACTAACGGATGATTTCCAAACTCTTCTACACGGAAAACAAATATATTTGTTGCGTGGTTCATAATGGGGAGTTTGATAAGTACTCTTAGTATAATGATTATAAGTTCGGTTAGCACTAAAACATTCAAAACAAGTTTCGTTACATTTACATATTACACAGCAAATGCAATTGCCTGCCATTCTCATATCACAACCTTTTTTTCGACACATTATTTAATAATAATGATATTAAATAATGTTTATATTCTTATTTATAAAAATAATATTTAATTATGTCTTTTAGTTTGCCGTCTTTTTCTAATATTTCTTTTTTTTGTATATTTTCGTTGACGTCTTTTTGTACTATTATGCTTCTTATATTTACGGTGTCGTCTTGTTCTAATTTTTCCTCCTTTATTGCTATTATTATCATCCCATATATTACCTTCATTGTCTACTAAATCACCATATAATGCATCAAATTCTCCATTGTCTTTTTCTTCTTCATCTCTAAATGATTGTACGTTATTATAATAATCCGCCCTTGAATAATTTGCAAAATTGGGTGAATTATTTCCGGAAGATGGATATGGAGGTGAATTAGTATTTGGAGGATAAGGTGGCGAATTAGGATATGGAGGAGAATTAGTATTTGGAGGATATGAAGGTGAATTGCTAGAATATTGATTATTATATGGATTATACAGTGGCGAGTTATTTCCAGAAGGATTATAAGGTGGTGTATTATTATTATTTTGTGCAGAAACACCAGATGCATTTGTATTATTTTGTACGGTATTTTCGGGATTAACATCCCACATATAATAATTTAATCCTTGACGATTTGTGCCGTTTGATACCGCGCTCATTGATTGGCTTTGACTGCCTTGACTTAATTGACTTATTTGTCGTTCAAAAGGTTCAGAATACAATGGAGGCGAATATCTTGAAGCTGCTTCAGATTCATTTACTATTTCTTGTAAACGTAAATGAACTTCATTGCTATTATCTACGAGATTTTGAGTTGGATCAACTACATTTGCTGGAATAGGTGAATCTTCATTATTTTGAAGTAATAAATGAATACTTTCAACGCTAAAATGACTTATATTTGTAGTCATTGAACGCAATTCATCAATCTTATGTTTTGTGCTACCGGTAGCACGAGTATTAACAGATATATTAGATGTCACACTTGCAGAAGTGCCAATCGTATCTTGTGAACCTTCAAATGCAAAATTTGTATATTCAGATGTGACCCATCCAGGAATACCCATTGTAAATATATTCGTTAACCCAGTTAAAACGTTTGAAGACGCACTTATAGCTTGTTTTCCGGCACTTGTCAACTGATTAGAAGCAAATTGTTTTAATGTGTCTAGATAACTACTCGTATCAATTCCCGTATTTTTTAAAAAATAATAAACCGTTGTCACCGAGGCAACAGTTTGAAACCAGTCTTTTATATAAGGACGAGCAATAATGGTTGCTTTTATAAGTGATCCAATTATAGGAGATGATGCTGCGAGCGAATCGCGATCAGAAGGTCCAAAAAGACATACAAGCATAAATACGGCAGAAATTATAGCGGCAGTTTTTTTGGCTGTGTCTGGTCCTTTTTCTTTAATTAAACTAACATAAGTTCCAATAATTTCAATCATAATAGTCCACAATTCCCTAAAACGATTAATAACTGTCATATCTTCTTCAAGTCGTTTATCTATTTGAATGTCCGTGAAAAATCCGGTGGTTAAACGTGTTAACCCGCTAAATAATTGACGTCTTTGGGTGTTGGATAGGTTTGCAACTTCTTCACTTGATATAAGTTTATTAAATTGGATTTTAAAATCATCAATTTGTCTGGCTATATTTTCCTTTTCTTGTCTTTCCATTTCGGCGGCATTAGCACGCTCTAGTTCTTCTATTTTTCTTTTTCTATTTTGTTGAGCTGCAGCTGAAATTAATTCTAAACTTTTATTTATTTGATCAATCATATTTTGAACTTGTGCATCGACTATTTCTTGAGGTTGTGCAGTATCTCCTAAAATTTGATTAATTGCAGATGCTAAAGCTGGTATTGTTTGATTTACTTCATTTCTTGTTCTTGGAACTTGAGGATTATACATATATTATTTATATATTATTATTTATATAAATAATATCTTTTTTACGTAATATTACATACATTACCAGAACATTTATAATTATTTTTATCAGCATTGCCATTATCATTTTTATTTTTATTTACATTTGAATTTATATTATCACTTTTACCAAAGTAATATTTATATAAAAAGAACCCTAAAAATAATAATGTTATAGCAATAATAACTAACAATTCTAAACTAAACATAGTATATCTTAATATATTTAAATTAATAAACAAACTTATAAATAAGTTGATAATTCTTTAGTCCAATCGGCATTAGATAATATTTGAGATTCATCTGGGTTCTTATCTATCGTTTCTAATAATGGAACTCGTGTTTGATAACGTATTTCATTTATTAAATCCATAATTTTTGGATTTTTTGACGCTTCATTCCAATCCATTTCATTTGTAAAATACTTAACCAAAAACTGTATGGCACCTGGATTAGCTGACAATTTATGTATCTGATCTAATTTAAATCCAGAAATGGGATTTGAAAAGATTTCTTCAACGGTTTTATTCGCCGGATTCAAAATTTTTTCATAATACTTAATTGCCTCAGGATTTGTATTATAAACGAGGTCATTCAATCTAATTTCATTTTCATAATTTAACAAAATATTAAATGCTTCTGGAGTCGAATTTTTACTTAATCTATTCCAAAAATCATTACTATATCTTTGTGAATTATTTTCTAATAATTCTTTAACTATATTTAAACATTTAGGATTTGTATTTGAAGCTAAACCATCAATTAATTGATTTTTAAGCAACTTTTGTTTAATATTTTTTTGGCTTAAAATGGGAAAAGCAGACGGATTTTCGGTTAAATTTTTCCAAGCCCAATTGCCTGTTGGCGGTTCAGGAATTTCTGCAATATGTTGTTGAATATATTCAATTGCAATTGGATTTGGATTATGACTTAATCGATAAGCTAAATGATCGTCATTATCCGGATTTACTTGAATAAAATATTCAGCAGCATAAGGTTGTTTTGTAAAATACAAATACATTTTATCCCATAATATAGGTTGCTCTTCAGCTGTCTCTGCATCTTCTTGAAAAACGTGGAGATTATTTTTAACAATATCAAGTGTTTCCGGATTTGAATTCTTAAATAAATTTTCCCAATCTATTTTATTTACGTTGGCTTTAAGTATATCTAACGCACTTGGATTCTCTGATATATTTTTCCAATTATCTAGTTCATTTAACCTAGATGCAACAATTTGAACCGCTTCCTGATTTGGATTCTTACTTAAATCAGTTATATTTATTTTATTTATATTTTCCTTAATCAATTCCATTGCACCTGGATTTTGTGCTATTTCAGTCCAATTAAGTTTTGAAAGAATAGTGTCGTAAGAGAGTTTTATGGGTTCACGTATATGTGTAACATTAGTATTAGGTTCAGAATTTTTAACGGGTTTTTGAGAAAATTGTTTTGAATGTTTTTTTGGTGGCATTCCACCTAGATTTCGCTTTTTTGTTTTTTTATTTTTGCGTTTATTTTTTCTTTTTGATGTGTATTTCATAAAATATATAAATATAATTATATTAATGAATTTACTTAAAAATAAAATATCATAATATATAATGCCAGAAGGTCCAGAAATTGCGATATTATGTGATGCATTACAAGTATACTATCCTGAAAGACAATTTAGTTGTTATGGGAAACATTTATTTTATCAAAACACCCCCAATGATTTAGTAGAAAATTGGTCGTTTGGGTTAACCGGTAAAGTTAAAATAGATGAATCGGATATTTTATCAAAAGTTATGACAGGATTCGTATTTGGCGCTATAGAATTTAACACAAACAAAATTGGCAAATGTTGGCTAAAAACGCCAGATAGCGAATTAAAAAAGGAAATTGAATCGTGGTCTAAATCAAGGAAAGCTTTAGGTAGTTTATTACTAGACCAAAATTTAATAAGTGGGATTGGTATAGCATGGGGTTCAGAAATACTTTGTAAAGCAAATTTACGCCCAGAACTAAAGGCTTGCGAACAAGATTTAAGCGAATTATTTGACGCATTAGTTGATATTAGAGATTATGTTACAAATTTATATGGCATATATTTAAAAAACATTACTAACAAAGAAGACCTAAAATTGTTTATTAATGGTTGGTTCAAAAATTTATACGCATTAAGACAAATGGAAGTCTATAAAAAGGCAAAAGAAATCAAAGTATCCGGTCGAGTATGGCATATCAAATAATAATAATAAAAGTTTTATAGAATGAATAAGTTTTATATTATATTATATAATATATTATAAAAAATAATTTAAACATAACACTTGATAATAGTATATAATTAGAATGGCTGAATTTGAAAATTTGTATATTGACTCTGAACTCCAAAATAACTCTATTATGGTTTTATGTATTGAAGAGCGTGATGATCCTAAAAATTATAAATTAGTTGATACTCGATTATTTGTATTTTGGGAAGAGATTTCTGAAAGATATATGATTTTTGGTAGAAGACAAGATCAGGGAGAATTTAGTGGTGTTCCTTATGCATTTGGGTTTGATTCAAGTAAGGATGTATGTGATTTTGTCAGACTTGTTTTTGAAAAGAGAGAATGTAGTATGACCTATTATAATTTTAATAATATGTATGATATGGAATCAGGTGAAATGAATCCAATTAATTACGAGTTTTTTGAAAATAATATGGATAAAAATTACGAAATTGTCGCATATGACAGAGTAACTGTAGATTATAAGCCTCTTAGACAAAGAGTTAAGTTGTTGAGAGGAGCGCAATCCATCGTTTAAAAGAACGAAACAATAAAATAAAAAATTATTGGATATTTTTATAGTGTATGCAATATATGATGTCATATTCTGATTTATTGTATGTAATTTGTGATGTATATGTAATCTCATTAGCTTTACATATTTGTCTAATAATAGTTAGAAATGATTTATTTGTGATATCTCTTTCTAAATACTTTCTTTTAGATATGTAATAATATGGTTTGCAAAATTCAAAAAATTCGGAAATGCTATTATTAAACATACCTTTTTTATATGCGTTATTATCTACAACATAAAAAGTAGATTCCTTAGCACATATCTTGTCAAGAAATTCGAATAACTTTTCTGTTGGTACCATATTTTTAAATATTTGTGAATAATTATTATTAGACATTGTCTATATTATATAAATATAATTATGTTTATATTTATATAATTTTAATTACTTATTATTTTTTTGTATAAATTATTTGAAAATAAAGCTAATTCAATTTCGTCTTCGTGTATATTATTAAATATAGTTATATATTTACATAATAATGGAATTGTTTCGTATTTTTGGTCTTCTGTTAGTTCATCTGTAAATTTAACAAATAGAAAATAATTATCTAAAATATCCATTACAGAATATCCACGATCATAAACCGAATATAACAATGTTATTGCTTCTTTTAAATTGCCCGATTTTAAATATCTGGTATATTCATTAAATATGGTGAAACTTATGTTAGTGCAAACATTTATGGCTAATTCTTCATCTATTTTTTGTCCTAATAATTTAAATTTTTCCATATAACTTATTAATATCTTTGCGTTATTATTACATACATTAAGTATAAATGTTTGAGCTTCTTCTGATACGGACAAAATTTCCTTTTCAATAATTTTTTGCATTATTATTTTTAAGTTAGTTTTAGTTAAAGGTTTTATTTTAATGATAATAAGACGTGACTGCAAACTTTCAATAACTTTTTGTGAATTAGTGCAGGATGCAATAAAATGTACGTTATGCATATATTTATCAATGCAATTACGAAATACTTGTTGACTTTGTTCGTTTATTAAATCGATGTCATCTAACACAACTATTTTCTTTTTTCCGGGTATTGAGGAACAAGATTGACAAAATGTCTTGACATCATTGCGATAATAATTAATACCTTGCTCTTTTAATGAATTAATATACAAAATATTTTCGTCATTGATGGAAATATTGGGTCCATAGTATTCTTTAATGGTGGCATTCAAAAATGATGTTTTTCCGGAACCAATATCGCCAATAAACAAAATATTGAGATTATTCATATTAATAAGAGTTGTTAGTATATTTGCAATTTCACTATCAAGTTCAAAATCTTTAAAAAGCTGGGGTTGATATTTATTTAAAAAAAGAGGTTGGTCCATTTAATATATACGTTAATAAGTATTTAAGTTTATCTTTATTAATATTATTATAAAAATGTCGGAAAATCATTATTCTGTTTTAGAAGTTTCGCAAACGGCATCTATTGAAGAAATTAAAAAATCATACCGTCGTTTGTCTTTATTGTATCATCCGGATAGAAATAAAAATAGTCCCGAAGCCACCATTAAATTTCAAAAAATAAGCGAAGCATATGAAGTATTATCTGATCCTGAAAAGAAAAAAGAATACGATATGATGAATAATAATCCATTTTTTAAAATGATGGGTCAAAATATGGGTGGAATGAATATGAATATGGGAGGTATGGGTATGAATCCGATGGATGATTTCTTAAATAATTTATTTAATAATCCATTTGCTGGTCCAGCTGGAGGTTTCGGACCAAATGTTCGAATATTTCATAATGGTGTTAGTATCAACCCACAACAGTTTCAAAAACCAGTTCCTATTGTTAAAACCATTGAAATTCCTATTGATAGAATACTAACAGGAACAACTATGCCAGTTGATATTGAAAGATGGTTAGTTCAAGATGGAAATAAAATTTTTGAAAAAGAAATAATATATGTTGATGTTCCTAAAGGAATTGATGAAGGTGAAATTATTATTTTACGCGATAAAGGTAATATTGCTGAAAATGATTTAAAAGGAGATATTAAATTATTTATCAGAATTATAAATAATACGGAATTCAAGCGCCAAGGATTAGACTTGATTTTAGAAAAAAATATTAGTCTTAAAGAAGCTTTATGTGGATTCACGTTTGAAATAAAATATTTAACCGGAAAAATATATACAATTAACAATAATTCAGGAAACATAATAGTTCCTGGATACAAAAAAATGATACCAAATATGGGGTTTACACGAGATCAGCATACGGGTCATTTGATAATTGTATTTAATATTAAATTTCCTGAGAAATTAGATGAAAAGATTTTAGAACAATTAAAGGCAATTGATTTTTAATTATACCTTTTATACCTTTTAAAAAAAGGTATAGCCAAAAAGAAAATTCATACTTTTTTAAAAAGGTATAATATATAGATGAAAGTATTGGTAGCTTGTCATTGTAAAGAATCACATTCAGAAAGTAATGGAATAACATTAAGTCCGACATTAAATTTCACAAACAAACTAACAAAACAATTTAATCCTTCAGATACTGAAATACATTACATAGATCAAGATCCAAATTGTCCCTCATATGGCAAAGAATATCAGTATTATGATTGGTCTGAAGTTCCGAATAATTACTTTGACTTAATATGGTACGAGCATTGCCCCATAGGACCTTTGGAGGAAGATAAACACACGAGGGAAATTTTTCTAAGTCTTGTAACTGATTCTTTAGAAAAGTTGAAGACAAATGGATTAATAATGACGCAAACATATACGTCAGAGGAATTTATAAAAGGTATATTACAAAAGGCAGGTATAATTTATAAATATAATATTGAAACAAGTGTAGTATTATTTAAAGATATACCATATTGGTTATTTCGAAAAGGAGACCAAAGAAGTGTTGATAATGGTAACGTTTATATGATAATAAAAAAATTAAATAAAGGTGGTAGAAAACGAACTAACAAAAAAAGAAAACAAACTAACAAAAGAAGAAGATATAAACAAAAAAAAACTAATAAAAGAAAATATAATTAAATTAATTTAAAGATAATTCTATAAATTAATAAATATGACAATAATAGCAGAATATTTGTGGTTAGATGGAAATCAAGAAGTGCGTTCAAAAACTCGTGTAATAAATGAATGTTGTGATACACTAAAAGAATGGAGTTATGACGGATCATCTACACATCAAGCAACAACAGAAAGTTCTGAAATAATTTTAAAACCAGTACTAATATTTAGTTGGTATGATAAACCGACAACTTATACTAAATATGGTTTTCATTTTTTGATATTATGCGAAGGATTTAATACCAATGGTGATCCAATTGAAACAAATAGTCGTTTCAATGCTGATCAAATATGTAAAAAATATGAAAAATTAAATCCGTGTTATGGTTTAGAACAGGAATATTATTTGCTAAAGAAGAATAAACGATATATAACGGATGATTTATTTTGTTGTGACGAATATTGTAGAACAAATAGAAGTAGTGTCGAAAGAAAAATTGTTACGGAGCATTTAGAAGCGTGTATAGAAATAAATTTAAATATTAGCGGAATAAATGGAGAAGTGACAGAAAGTCAGTGGGAATTTCAAATAGGTCCAGTTGTAGGAGGAATTATGGCAGCGGATCAATTAATTGTTGCGAGATTTTTGTTAGATAGAATAGCTGAAAAATATGATTATGAGGTTTCTTATGAACCAAAGTTATTTAAGAATATAAGCGGATCAGGTTGTCACATAAATTTTAGTACAACAGAAACAATGGGAGAAGGTGGATTAGAATACATTACGAAATATGTTAAAAATTTGGAGAAAAATGCGTTAAAAACTATTGAAGCCTATGGGATAAATAATAAGGCGCGTCTACAAGGCGAATTTGAGACGGCAAGATGGGATACATTTAGCTGGGGTATAGGCACCCGTAATACATCGGTTAGAATTCCGATTCAAGTAGCACGAGAACAAAAGGGATATTTAGAAGATCGTAGACCGGGTGCAAACATAGATCCATATTTGGCTTGTTCGACATTGTTATTGCATTGTTTAGAATAAATTAATTGTTTATTTTTGCACGACTTTTTAAATAGTTATTTATTTTTGCATAACTTTTTTTAAAAGTTATAAAAATATATTATTTAAGAAAAAAACAACTTAAAGACAAAGTATTTATATAATATGTGTGGGAATAATAATTTCCGTCAATACCAATGATAACATCATATATAAGTGGGCTGCAGACCATAGAGATGATTAGTTATCCTTTAGCATTCACCATAAATTATATCTATTTAGACTTCTATTTAGACCAGTACAAAGGGCTGTAAATAATTTGTGTTGTTTATGCTATATATTGAGTATTATTTGTTTCCACACCATAATTGCAGTGCTTTCGTATTTTAATGGTAGAAAAATCGGCTGTTAACCGGTCAACGAAGGTTCGATTCCTTCCGAGAGCGTATTTAATTTTATATAATTAGTATAAAATTAAATAATTAATTCTTTTTTCCAATAATAACCATAAGCACGCTTATTATTTATTTTACACGCCGTAAAAATTGTTGTCTTTGTTCCATCAACAGATTTTGCTGCTTCATTATAACCAATATAACTACAAATAATTTCCTTATTATCATTTAATTTATACACCTTATATTTAGTTTTACTTTTTCTAAATTTTTCTTTAGTTTCCTCACTTTTAACTCTTCCCTTTAATGAATTACTTATTTTTAATTTTATTTCTTCCGTATGAGGTTTACCTAATTGATGATTACTGTGGTTTTTTGTTGTATTATTTTTTAATGATTGTGATATTTTTTGTTTAGTTTCTTCATTATGTTTTCCTCCAGAATTTCCACCTAATTTAATATTATATCCATTAGGAACAATAGAATTATATTTTTTTATATATTCTATTTCAAATTTATTTAAATCTTCATCAAAACATATACATATTAATTTAAAAGTAAAATTTTCATAACCATATTTATGAAATGCTGACCTTAAATAATGACATTTGCTATTTTGTTTTTTATGTTGATTCCATCTTGAATCCAAATTTTGTATTGTTTGACCTATATATTTTTGCTTAGTTATATTATTAATTATCATATAAATATATCCCATTTATATGATAATTTATAAATATATTTCTAAGTTATTTAAATTAAATATTTAATTTGGTGGAATAAAATTGAGTTTATATCCGTTGGCAAGATTCCATTTTTCGCCGCGGCCTCCAGCTCCGGAACCATTGTCCGCTAATTGATGATAAGTTTGTCCGGAATATTGTGGTTTAGATAAGCCGTAAAATGAGTTGCCTTGATGCACAATATAGAAAGGATAATAGGCAGCCGCATTTTTTGAAGCAAAAGAATTAGTCAAATTTCTTAAATACATACGCATTTTATATAATATAAATAGAAAAATATATTATTATATAAGTAATTATATAATAATATCTATAAGAGCCTCCTCTGGGAATCGAACCCAGGATCTCTTGTTTACAAGACAAGTGCGCTACCACTGTGCCAAGGAGGCTTACAATATATATTCAAATGTTGTCTTTAAATTGTTTTTTATACAAATAATATAACTTATAACCTATTTAAAGCGAAGCTATCTTTGGTTAAAAAAAAGTTACGCAAAAAAATAAAATACAACTTTAACTTTGATAATTAGTATATTGCGATGGACGAATCTGATTTTGACCCAGTTCGGCATAAAATTTACCACATTGTTGTCCTGGTTGACATATTGTGGCGTGAATTAATTTTGCACGACGAGTTGCAATATTTGAAGCACCAACACCAGCACCTGGAGTATATTTGTTCCAAAATTCGCCTGGCTGATTTGATACGGCAACACCACCTGGAGTCATTCTTGTACTGCGGCGACCACCGACACCAACATTTTTTTTATATAAAAAACCGGGAAATGAATTTCCTCCAAACCAAAATTGTCCGTATGAATTTGATCCTAATCTTCCCATTATATATTAACTAACAAAAAAGATAAAAGAAATAAATTATATATTTAAATTAAAGAACCAGTTTTTCTATATCTATTACACATTTTACACTCTTTTTTCATTCCTAAATAATGATCGTTTCCTTCAAAACATATCGAAGGAATCATATATTCACTTCTACAAGTAAATTCCTCTAAATCATCTAAACCACGTTTATCATTATATGCATATCTCGTATTAATATCAAACAATTCATAACCTAATCTTCTTCTACACAAAGGACATCTAAAATTTGAGTTTTTCCTAAATAATAATTTTTGTTTAAACGCATCAAATATGCATTTTTTATGAAATGCGTGTCCGCAACAAGTCAAATATGCTTCAGATTTTTTTAAAATATTATCGAAACATATGGGACATTCTGTTCCGGGTTTTATATAACATTTTCGATCTAAACAACAACTACATTCTCTATTACCAATCGATTGTGGAATTACAATTTGATCTCTACAACATTTGCATTCTTTCGTTAAAATATATGATATGCAACTATTTTCTTCACCACGTTGTTTACAGTCATAATAATAAGATAAATTACGTTCATATAAATAAAATACATCTTCTGCAGTTGACATTAATAAATAATATCTTAATTATAAATTGTTAAAATATTATTCAATTTTTTTGTAGGGAACCAAGGTTCCCCTACGACCCCTCCTTATTGTCATTTTTTGATGAATTTAAATTTCTAAATTCTTTATATCGTTTTTGAATAATTTTGATACATTTATTAATCTGCTTCCATTTACTTTCCCACATAACAATTAGATTATATCCACTATCTTTTATAAAATTTTCTTTTTTAATCGTATTTTCGTAGAGAGTTCCATAACTAGTTCCAAAAAATATTTGTAAATTTTTATCATATATTGAAGGGTCTCCATGCCATCTAGAACCATGGAATTCAAATATTGTATTTATTGATTCACAATATCCATCAGCTTTATATTTGCTATTTGGTATATTATATTCACCATAATTTTCTGCGTGTTGAATAGTTATATTATAATATTTTTCACAAAATTTTAACCAATCGATCGACATTTTACTATATTGTTTAATAGTTTGACATTTAGGGCAACCTTGAGGATAATTAATATGTGTATGATTATCGGGTGTTTTATAAAAACTTCCGTGGTTTTTGCATATTATTTCTACTTTTTTATCGCTACCAATATATTCAACTTTTGAATAATCATAAATATAATTATGAATTTTATTTGATTTTTCTATAAATAACTGTTGTCGTTTTAATTTTGTTTCTTCTGATATTTCAGTTCCACATTTTTTACATCCGTGTCCCTTTAAATGAATATAAGGCAATTGCTTAAATAATCCATGATTTTTACATATAATATTAACATGTGTTTTATTACTAATAAATTTAACTTGAGAATAATCATAAAAATTATTATGTAAATTATTTGCTTTTTCGATAAATTCATTTTCACTTAATGTGTGATTACCATTACATTTTAAGCAACCTTGACCTCTTAAATGGTGAGTTGGTGTTTGTAAAAATTCGCCATGTTCTTTACAAATAATTATAACCTTTGTTTTACAATTTTTATAATTTACTTTTGAATAGTCGTAAAATTCACCATGTTTTTTGATTGATTCTTTAATAAAAGTATCAACATTTTTTCTCCTTTTATCTGCAACAGAACAATGTCCACAAATGTAACATCCATATCCTGATAAATGCCCATTTGGTGTTTGTAAAAATTCGCCGTGTTCTTTACAAATAATTATAATTTTTGTTTGATTATTTTTATAATTAACTTTAGAATAATCATACATGTCTCCATGAATAAGTTTAGCTTTTTCAATAAATCCATCTTTGTTATATCTAAAATTACCTCCACATTTTTGACATCCATAGCCGTGCAAATGTGAATTAGCACATTGTTCAAAATCTCCATGTATTTTACATGTTATTATTACCTTGTTGTTTTTATTTGTATAAAAAACTTTCGAATAATCATATTTATTTCCATGTTTTAATATTGATTCCAGTATAAATTGTTCGTTAGTTTTTTGCTTACCCATTAATAATATTATTATAATAATATTATTAATAATAATATTTTATATCAATTTTTTATAATTATATTTAGTTTAAAGGAGGGGTTCGGGGAACGTAGTTCCCTGAATTTAGGTAATCTTTTTAGTTGGAATATCACTAGCAACCAAATAAATAGAATTCTCAGTAATAATAATAAATTCCGTACCTGATTTATATAATTTAGCAATTGGTGAAGTATATTCTTCAGCGGACTTAACTAACAATTTTTCACCTGATTCACGGACTCCAATACACGATTTCTTTTCTAAAGAGCTATGCCAATAATCCAACATAATTGGCTTATCATCAGAAATAGCAATTTTAGTAGCGTGTTGTAACGTTAAGTCAGTTGGTAAACGCATATTAGTGGTAGCTGGTTGAGCTGCTGGTTGTGGAGCAGTAGGTGGTGATGATTTTTGTTCGAATGAAGACATCTCTTTATATTAAATTCTATATATATGTCTTTAAATAGTTATTTAAAAAATATATATTTTTCGTCAAAAAATATTTTAAAATAATGTAAATAGAAATATATAATGAAAAATAAACTTTCAAATACAGGAACTTCAATGGAATATATTTTATATTCTATTGATAATTATAAACCTACTATTAATTATTTATTACAAGACATACTAACAAAATTTCTCACTATTATTATTGAATATTTAACCATAATAAACGAAAAAATATCTATTAAGAATAGACAATATTACCGTTTTATCGTAGAACGGGGTTTAGAAACAATTATACACGTTTTTTCCCTTATTTTTTATTACACCAAAAATCTTGAACTAACATTCTATCATAGCCAAAAAGCTTATTATTTTTACATTGAATTTATAGAACAAATTAGTGATGATAATGTTACTTTTTTGCAATTAAGTTCAAAAGATGCCGTTTTATTTGTGTATAAAAAGACCATATATGATTTAAACAATGAATATAAGAAAAATATGGTTGAACCCACAGAAGATGAAAAAATATTATTAACTACATTAGATATTTATATTCAGTTTTATAAAACAATAATAATTCATACCTTATATAATAGCCCAACTAACAATAATAAAGAAGTATTTGATGAATGCTATAAATGTATGGAAAATGTAACAGAACTATTAATAAAGCATAATAAGCCAAAAAAATCACAAATAGAAATGGTTTACACTTTTGTTAGTATATTAAATGATAAAACAAGTGATAATAATATTTTTTATCAATTGATTCAAGAATTTGTGAAAAAAATAGTTGTCAAAAAAAAATATGATGAAGTAATGTTAAAAAGCAAAATATATAGCAACGAATTTAACGCACTTTTTTCAAATTTAGATAACAATTATAATAAAATAATAGAACATATTTTTAATGAATAATTTCTAGCTCCATTTTTGGTTTGCTTTTTCTCGTTGTTTTCTTTTTTGTGACAATTATTTCTTCAATTTCGTTTAATGGTTCTTCTGATTCTAATTCGCTTTTATCAATAACTAATTCGCTTATAACGGTAGATGATTCGCTTTTATTAATAACTAATTCGCTTACACCCGTCATAATATTAATTATCTTCTTCCTTTGTTTCTTCTTCTTATCCTTTTCCAATGCTTCTGGCTCAATAATCTTTTGACATATATATTTAAACTCCGTTTTCAATATATTCGTTAAAAATTCATACACACTATCTAACACATATTCATCACACATTCCAACTATTAATACGCTACCAGTTCTAAATATCATAAATGAAACTTCAATTATCGTCTTATCGTCTTTTGGTTTATTATTAGTTTGTTTCTTTATTTTATCATCATAATAATACTTACATTGAATCCCGGGATAAGAACAAGGATCGTATATAGCTGGGACGGCATATTTGTTACGTAATAAATCAAATAGTGCCTCTCTATTTACATAAAATCCACAATTAAAGTTAGAATTAATTAAAACTGTATCACTTATTTGTTTATAGGCTAATTTATAACTATGATACGGTTGTAATATATTAATAATTGTTTTCAATACGGTTTCATACATAAAATCATTTTGTACTCCGGGTATTTCTAATTTACCTGTGTTAAATACTTTAATGTGAAATTCCTTAAAAGTATCGTCGAATTTAATGCGTAAAATCATTACAAAGCAGTTATAAAATGCTTGCTTCTTTTTAGAGCGATAAGACATAATATCCTTTTTAGAAATACCAATTGTAATTTTACGTATATCCTTAAACTTAATTCTTCCATTTGGATTATCAACGTGAGTTATTACGTGTTCTTCAAAATATAATTCTTTTTTAAGGCGTTCTTGTATTTCAAGCAGTTCCTCAGGACTTTTAGAATTTAGCTTAATTTGTTTTTTAATAACTCCATTTTGAGGCATATAATAAGGTATGATTGGTATTTGCCAAAATAATTTCAAGTCAACTGGTTGCTCTAAATAAGCTATCTTCGATTTAGTAGATATATATATTGGAGTTGGTTCAGGAGCATCTCCATCATATATTATATTATTTGAATTAGCCGTTACTTTTTCATCAAATTCCTCATCATCCTTTTGAACGTCATCATAATACTCGTCAAACGCACTTGGGTTTGATAAGAATGTAGACCATTCATCATCAATATTTGCGGCTTTTTGATTTAAAGTCATTGGTTCTATATTATTTCAACTGTTTTCTTTAAGTCCATTTAAAATAAAATATTTCAATTATTTTTAATTTAAAGTTAAGCGTAAAACTTTTTTTCTTTGATAAGACTATAGAATGAATTCTTATAGTAAACCTATTTCTATTTCTGATACTCCTTCAATAATTATTTCAAAAAGTTCTCCTACATCGAAGAAGGAAACTTTTTTCGCTCAAGAATATAGTCTTAAGGAAAATAATTTTGATCCATCAAAAAGTTCACCACCAAACTTTTTTATGTCGAAATTGCATCAAAGAATGTCGGTTTATAATAAAGAAGATAATTTTAGTAATGAATAATTTACAAAATAATTATTATTACAATCTTCAAAATGCATAATATTTTCAATAAAATTTAATATATCTGATGAAATGACGTCCGAATGTTTTCTCATAATATAATTTAAAAAGTCTTTAATTATATTTTTGTTATCTAAATTATAATTAATACTTGTTTCATTAATGTACTTAACTAACAAGTTTATATCCGTATCGCTTTTAATCATATTAAATAAATGTAGCCAAATGGATTCATCAATTATTTTATAATTACTAAAATCAATATTTTGATTGGACTGCATAAAGTTTATCATAGATCTTATATCGGACTTGTATAATTGTTGTATCATTTTTAAAGATTTAGTTGTCAAATTAAGGTTTTCAGATTTAGAGATATAATCTAAAAATTTAATTATATCTTGTTCTGGTAATTGATTAAAGCGCAAACGTAAAAACTCATTTTGCAATCCTTCATCTATTTTACTGATATAATTACATATTAAACAAAAACGTACATTGTTAGTATTATTTTGTAATAAATAACGTAATGCTTGTTGTGCATTTTTTGTCATATAATCTACTTCATCTAAAATAACAAATTTAGTTCCATTACTAAATAATGTCTTTGAACTAACAAATTGGTTTATTTGTGTTCTAATAATGTCGACTCCACGTTCATCAGATGCGTTTAAATGTATCATTAATTCTTTACTTTGTTGACAATATTTTTCTTGAAATGAGCTAATTAAATTAATAATAGTTGTGGTTTTTCCTGTACCCGGAGGACCATATAATAGTAAATTTGGAAAATAACCGGTTGAAATTATATTTTTAAGAATAATTTTATTTAGAGGATCCAAAACAATATCGTCAAATTTTGTTGGTCTATATTTTTCCACGAATACATTAGTAGACATTATTATTACTTTGTTAGTTTGTGTTTAATATTTAATCGTATAAAATTATATAAAATTATAAAAAATATATATAAATAGAATATGCCAAATAATTCTATAATGTCTAATAACGCTTATCTTGAATTAATAATTGGCCCTATGTTTAGTGGTAAAACTTCACGTATTGTTGAACTATATAAAAAATATTTGTTTTGCAATATTTCTATTACAGTCATTAATCATTTATTGGATGATCGTTATGATGATGTTCTTTTATCAACTCACGATAAAATAAAAATACCTTGTATTAAAACAGATAAATTAATGGATCTTTACAATATTTCAAATATGAAAAAAATATCGGATAGTGAGGTAATATTAATTAATGAAGGACAATTTTTTTCTGATTTACAAGAATTTGTTAAAAAAATGTTAGAATTAAATAAAAAAATATATGTTTGCGGTTTAGATGGAGATTTTGAAAGAAAAAAATTCGGACAAATATTGGATTTAATTCCGCTATGTGATAAAGTAACTAAACTAACTGCTTTATGTAATTTATGTAAAAACGGAACTCCAGGAATATTTTCAAAAAGAGTTAGTTTAGAAACAGATCAAACTGTTGTTGGTTTTGATAATTATATTCCCGTATGCAGAAAATGTTATGAAAACAAATAAATTTATATTTTTGGAAATAATATATATTAAAACAACTTAAATTCAAGATACTATTAATTACTATAATTAATATGGGACCTAAGAAGAATATTTCTGCTAATTTATCTAACGCATCACCTAATATCGTAACAAGTGAAACCTCACCTGAAGAAAATCAACCTACAGTAAAGGCAAAAAGAGGAAGAAAATCGAAAAAGGAATTAATGGAATCGTTGAATATGTCATTAAATATTAAGGAGGAATTAAGTGTTACTAACTCTAACTCAAATATTGAACTAAGTACAGAATTAATTAATACAACGGTTAAAAATGAAGTAATAGGTGAAATAAAGCTGGGAGTAGAACAGCAAGTAATTAAAAAAAGAGGAAGAAAACCAAAGGGAGGAAAAATAATACAACCAACGACAACTATTGATTCTTATAAAGAAGATAAACCAAATGTCATTTTGCATTTAAAATGCTCTTTAAAAGATATAAATTCAAATAATGAGTCAATGCTTCTTAATTCATATGATTTTACTAAACCTGATTTAGCATTTGATATTTACAATAATGATAATATAAATGTAACTAATTTTTCAAATGGCGGAACTACTAGCATTAATTCATTATCTAAGTATTCAAATTATAATGACTTAGGAACTGAAGATAATTCAGACGACGAATATGATGATAATGTAAATAAAGATAAAACGAAGGAACTATGGCATAAGTTAAAACAATTAGAACAAAATTTGCATATTAATAACATTAATAATAAAAAATCGTGTTGTTTTTGGGATACGTGCGACTTTGATGGTCCAGCCGTTTATGCACCAAAATATATTAAAAATGGGACTATTTATGTTGAAGGTTGTTTTTGCTGTCCTCAATGTGCTGCAGCATATATAGTAAATAAACCAAATATTGATAATTCAACTAAATTTGAATGTTTATATCATTTAAATCATTTATATGGAGGTATTTATGAATATACAAAAAATATAAATCCAGCCCCTGATCCACGTTATATGCTAAATAAATTTTTGGGAAATTTAACTATACAGCAATATAGGTCTTTATTAGGCAATGAACGTTTGTTTTTAATCGTTGATAAGCCTTTAACGCGCATATTACCGGAATTGCACGAATATAATGATGAATTTATTTTAAATAATAAAATAATACCATCCAATAGCATTCAAATGAAAGCCCGTTTGCAAAAGAAAAAACAAGATAAATCTTCTATCGTAAATGAAAAGTTCGGTATAAATCAACTTCAATTATGCGGATAAAGGTATATAATCAATTTCAAATATTCCATCCATATCAAACTGAGTAGTGCCATTTTGACATTCTCTTAAGTATCCCATTTGATTCGAAATTAAACGCACCGATTGGTCGCTTTTAAAATCATATGAATAATGGGTATGGCCTGAAATCCACGCCAAAATATTCGCAGTATTGAATTCATCTAAAGTTTCATTAGGCCAAGAAAAGTAGTTCTTAACTATTCCTTCTTCGTTATGGAATTTTGGATGCGATGTTCCTGTTCTATAAGGTGGAAAGTGAGTTAAAACAATAATATATTTTGAAGCTATTGCATTACTATAATTTAATAATGAACTTAAAATATTAAATTCATTATTGCCAATCGCATTTATGTCTTTAGGTCCAACTAAACGTACAATGTTAGTGTCTTTTTCTTTAATATTTATCATATTAAAATCATTCAAATATATTTTTGTTTGATCTTCTAAATTTCGAGTCCAAAATGTTGAACCTATAACATAAATATTTTCGTTTAACATATCTATTTCGCAATTATCCAATACTTTTATGTTAGTTAAATTATTTTGTTTAACATAATTTTTTAATTCATCTTTAATTTGACAGAAATGTTTCGTTTTATGCCAAACATCGTGATTACCAAACACATAATAAGTTTTTATCCAATTATTATTACAATAATTTATAAAATCCTTAAAATTGACGTCATCTGGTTTTCCAATATCTCCTGCTAAAAATAAATATGGAGCAAGTGCTTTTGGTTTCGGAAATGCTTTAGCAAATAATTCTAAATGTAAATCGGAGAAAACTTGTATTTTTATACTTTTCATATTAAATATTATGTTAGTTTATATTTAATATAATATTTATTCAATTTTTTATTATATTGTTAGTTATTGCCTGTTTTATTTTGTTTAAGTTTTTCTTCAGATTCGGCAAAACATTCAACAACATGATTTAAATCAATTGGATTTTTGTCTCTATATTCTTGCATTGAAGAATCCAATTTATGTCGAATTTGTTTATAAATTTCTTGATTTAATGATTTAACTTTTGATTCTTGTTTTTTTTCAGGAATTCCCATAAATTCTCGAATAACTTTCATATAATCTCCATTATGCATTTGTAATTTATTAATTGCTTCTTCTCTAGTGTAGGCAGTTTGACTTAAAACGGTTCCTAAATGCTGTTCAATGTCATCATTACTAAAAAAACTTATTTTGTCGGACATATATATTAAAATAAAATATTTTTTAAATCATATTAAACGCAATGTATTATAATATAGTATACAGACATGTCTAACTTAAACAATATTGAAAAGATGCTTCAGTTTGCTACTATTGAACAAATGTATAAATTATTGCAAAGTATGAAAACTGATGTGTGTAATTCTGAAGAAAATATTAATTTAAATAATAATACAAATGATAATCATAGTCAATCAATTAACAGTAAAATGTTTAAAGAATTAAATGATCGTGTAGATAATATTCATAATAAATTAGACACAATACTTAATTATATTACTGTTGTAACTGATGCAAATGCAAAAAATCAAATTCTATTATCTAGTCTTGCATCTGAATTAAATATGAATCTTGCTCAAAATCGGTTACGTAAACTTGATGAAAAACAATCTTCTCAGCAATTAATGACCGATTTTTATGCGCCGGCTGTTAAGGGGTCTCAACTAGACTCCGAAACACCAGAAAGTGCTAACCAGCAATTACATCTTGAAATTAAAGAAAAAGATACGGAAACTACTGACGAAGAAGTTTGTGATGATGACGATGATAATCCTGCATTAATTACTTGTTCATCAATTACAACAAATGTTAAAAGCGAAGTATATGACGAGGTAGTTTTAATAGGTGGATTAGAATTTGAAGTAGAGGTTGAAGTTAAAAAAACAGTTACGGTTTTAGATGAGGAAGATGAGGAATTATCTGTTGGCGAAGAATTAGGTGAACATGAAGAGACAAATTTAGAAGAAGTTAAAGAAAATAATGAAGAGGAATTAGCAGAAGAAGTTAAAGAAAATAATGAAGAAGTTGAAGAAGAATCAGAAGAAGAAGTAGGAACTGATGAAGAAGTTGAAGAAGAATCAGCAAAAGAAGAAGAAAAACAATCTGTTAACAACCAATCAAACGAAGAAAAGAAAGATGAGGAGGAAGAAGAAGAATTAGAATTGTTCGAAATTGAGATTGATGATGTAACTTACTTTGCAACTGATGAAGAAAATGGTGATTTATATGAAATGGATAAGGATGGAGATGTTGGCAAAAAGGTAGGAATTATTAAGGATGGCGAACCTATTTTTAATTAAATATTAATTTTATGTCTAAATATATTATAATAAATTATGTTTAAATTATGTCCTCCAGCATTAATATATTTAGCGTTTTCATTAACTCAAGTAATTATAGATACATTTAGAGGTATGTATAATACCGCAATAATTAAAATATTAGTTGCAACGATTATTACAATACTTTTAAATGCTTTATGTCAAGGTGGAATGGGTATAATATCGTGGATAATTGTATTTATTCCGTTTATATTTATGTCAACAATTGTTTTAATACTTTTATATGTATTTGGCTTAGATCCGTCAACTGGTAAAATAGATGTAATATGTTCTAATTGTCCTAAAAAGGATGAAAAAAAGAAAAATAAATATTATGTAAATAAAAATAATTATATGGATGTTACATATTCAGATGCGCCCCCAACACCAGATGAAATAAATCATTATGATTATACAACTGATCCACAGTTAATTTAAAACACAATATCCGCAATTATTTTATAAATTATTTATAAAATAATTTAAATATATTTTAACGATAAAATACATATAATAATGTTTATTAATACATTCTTGTGGTGTTTTTTTTTAGCTCAAATGTATAAAAATAATTATCCTGAAAATTATGAAATATTTATGAATAAATACAAAGATTCAATCAATTCGTTTAAAAATGTGATAAATGATAACTTAATAAATTTTGTGTATAAATCTTTATATTTTTATAGTATAATGCAAATAAAAATGTTTAAAGTATTGAGTTTTTTTAATCCTTATTATAAGGTAATAACTAACAAATTTAAGAAAGATATTAAAACGGCGGTTGAATTCTATTCACATGGAAAATTAACAAAAAAATATGAATATGCATTTCATTATAATCAATGTTTTATAGCTAATTTAATAAAACCGGATGATTACGATCTAATTATAGCAACAGATATGTCTTCAGATGAAATTAAAATGACAACGATAGCAGATACAAATGAATTCATTAAATTTAATGATTCAGAAAGCAGATTTATATCAATTGAATGCAATTATAATAATAATAATTATCCAATAGAATTAAAAACAGATAAGTATAATTTTTATACGGAAAACACAATTATAAACAAAAATTTTATTAAATATTATTTAATTAATATTTTAAATTTAAAGGAAGATAATTTACCAAAAAATATCAAATATACTTTAAATATAATAGATCATAGTGTTAATTGTCATACCTTAACTGAAGAACATTGCATTCAGTTAGATCAAAAGACTTATATAATTAGTAAAGAGACATCTCCTGAAAGTACAAAATAAGAAAATATAATATAATATAAAACAACTTAAAAAAAATTGAACTATATTTAGTATAATGGTAACCATGCATACAGAATTAGCAATGTCGGATACTGCATCAAGTAATATTATTTCAAATGTTAATGAATTCCATAAATTAAAGAATAAATGGAATTTATGGGCCCATTTACCACACGATCCAGATTGGACCATTAAATCTTACAAAAAGATTTTCCAATTTAAGACATTAGAAGAAACTGTTGCTATTACGGAATCATTACCGGAACATTTAGTAAAGAATTGTATGTTATTTATTATGAAGGATAATATTGCTCCAATGTGGGAAGATCCAAAAAATAGAAATGGTGGATGTTTCTCATATAAGGTATCAAATAAAAATGTATTTGAAGTATGGAGAGATTTAACTTTTGTTTTGGTAGGTGAAACTGTAAGCAGTAATGTAAATTTTGTTAATAATGTAACTGGTATAACCATTTCTCCAAAAAAGAACTTTTGTATTGTTAAAATTTGGTTAACAAACTGTGAGTTTCAAAATCCACAAATTGTGACAATGGATGTCAGAAATTTAGAATCGAAAGGATGTTTATTTAAGAAACATACGCCGGAATTTTAAAAATTATTTGTTTTCGTTATAAATATTGGGTTGTTAAATTGTTATTTTAATATTTTATTTAAAATATAATATTAAAGATTTTTTTTTATGTTTAATAATGGAACTAACTATTACCGAAAAAAAGACGGCCCCAACAATATGTCTTAACATGATTGTTAAAGATGAATCTCATATTATTTTAAGAACTCTTGAAATGCTTATTTCAAAAATAAAGTTCGATTATTGGGTAATTTGCGACACTGGATCAACCGATAATACGCAAGAAATCATTAAAACTTTTTTTAATGAAAAATTAATTCCGGGAGAACTTATAGAAGACAAATGGGAAAATTTCGCACATAATAGAACATTAGCGTTAAATTATGCTTTTGAAAAAACAGATCTGTTGTTGGTTTTTGACGCTGACGATGAAATTTATGGAGATATTCAAATGCCGATCGAAGTAAATGCCGACGGGTATTATTTGTCTTTTGGAGAGCAAGTAGGGGTTGTTAGTTATAAACGTATATTATTAATAAATAATAAAATACAATGGAAATATGAATCAGTTATACATGAATATATTGTTTGTCTTAAACCAGAACCAAAAATGGAAGATTTATTTGGTAATTATTGTATAATATCTGGAAAAACAGGTAATAGAAGTAAAGATCCAAATAAATATTTAAACGATGCATTAGTCCTTGAAGATGCATGGAAAAAGGCAAAAGAAGAAAATAATATTTTATATTTAAGATATGCATTTTATTGTGCTAATAGTTATAAAGATCATGGAGATTTTAATAATGCAATTAAATGGTATAAAATTGTTTTAGCGCAAAATAATTGGACACAAGAAAAATATGTTAGTTGTTTATATTTATATAAATGTTACAAGATAATAGGACAATTAGAAACCAGTTTATATTATTTAATTGAATCATTAAAATATGATAAAGAACGTGTTGAATGTATATATTATTTGATTGAACACTACGCTATGCAAGGGTTATACGAAGTGGCCTATAATTATTATTTAAACATAAAAAAATATTATGAAAATAAATACATTGACTTAAAAACTATTGATAAATTATTTGCAGACAATGAAATTTATTCATTTTTATTACCATATTTAATGGTAGTAGTATGTTATAAGGTCGGTACATCTGACGGCATTTTATCTGCGCTAAATATGTTTAAAATTGTATTTACTAAAAAATATGATGTTGAACCAAATAAAGACAATAATTACGTAAGTAATTTAATATATAATTTTCAGTTTTTCATAGACAAATTAGATCAAAAACAACCGCAATTTAAAGAATTATTTAATTTATTTGTTAATTATTTGCACTTCATACAATCTAAAGGACATAATTTATCTTCAGCAAAATATGCATTTTTATACATTTATGAAAAATATGGTTTAAAAATTATACATCAAAATAAATTTACAAAAGAACAATGTTTACAATCTAAAAATATATTAATTTATACCGGATATATGTCAAATAAATGGAACCATTCGTATAGTCTTAACAATAGTTTAGGTGGTTCTGAAACGGCTGCTATTAATTTAGCGTTACAGTTTCCGAAAGAGTATAATATTTATATTTCTGGAACAGTTGAAGAAGAACATATTAATAATATAACATTTGTTTCCAACGATAAACTAACAAAATTATTTGAAGATATGCCTTTTTATACTATTATCGTATCCAGATATCTAGATTTTTATGAATTATATCAAAATGCTTGCTTTTATAAATCTATAATATGGGGACACGATATTAGATTATTTAGTTACGGTTCAAATTTAAATGCTAATCAGATTTTAGAAAAATGGAATAATAAAATCGATTATTGCGTTTGTCAAACACAATGGCATCAAAATTTATTTTTAAAATTGTATCCTTGCTTAAAAGACAAACTAACAAATATTAATAACGGTATCTCCGTTGAAAAATTTACGTATGAACCGTTTAAAATATTAAATAGATTTGTATATACTTCTTGTGCTGAAAGAGGTTTAAATAAATTATTAGAATTATGGCCTAAAATATCTGAATCTATGCCAAATGCGGAATTATTTATTTGTTCTTATAATGAATTTCCAAGAGACGATTTTGAAAAGGGGTTAGAAACAAAAATAAAAAGTTTTACTAATGTTTCCCATTTAGGTAAACTAACAAAAGATAAATTATACGAATTAATGTCTTCAGCTGAATATTGGTTATATCCAACTATTTTTGAAGAAACATCTTGTATAACAGCTATGGAAATGCTTATGTCAGAAGTTATATGTGTATATTATCCCGTTGCTGGTTTAGCTAATACATTAGGAAGTTATGGAATACCAATTAGCCAAGGCCAAGAACTGGATATTTTATTACAATTAACTAACAAAGATAAAAATATTTTAAGAAGACAAGGTAAAATGTACGCAGAATCTTGTTCTTGGGCAAATAGATTTGTTAGTTGGAATAATTTAATAAACTTAAAAATAGGTAATAATAATTACGATTCAAAGATAGTAAAAAGAATGTTTGAATTATACGAAATTATATCAATGCCTCAAGCACACACAAATATCTTAAAAAATATTAGTTTTGAGTTCACTCCAAAAGTAATTTATGATATCGGAGCCTCAACTTTGCACTGGACTAAAGAAGCTAAAAAAATATGGAATAATGCCGAAATAATTGCATTTGATGCTATTGAAGAAGCAGAAGAATTATATAAATCACAAAATATTAAATATTATATTGGGGTATTAAGTGATGAAGATAATAAACGTGTTAAGTTTTATGAAAACAAGGAAAATCCAGCAGGAAATTCATATTATAGAGAAATTGGTCATCCAAATTCTATAAATGTTTATCCGGAAAATTCATATAAAGAAAAACTAGCAAAAACATTAAAAACAATAGTTAAAGAAAATAATTTTGCATTGCCAGATATTATTAAAATAGACGTCCAAGGTGCCGAATTAGATATATTAAAAGGAAGTATGGATATAATTAATAACGCGATGTATTTAATAATTGAACTACAAAGCGTCGAATATAATAAAGGAGCACCTTTAGCTCATATTACGATTGATTTTTTAAACAATAATGGTTGGAAAATGATTGAGGAAAAATTCTCAGATAATGGTCCAGATGCGGATTATTTATTTGTTAATAGAAATTATAATCAAAAAATTTATGATACTGATACTGATAAGAAAAAAATATTATTTTATTATGACAAAAATTTTAATATTATACCTTTAACTGATTATCTTGATAGCTTAAAAGAAATTTATGATGTTAGTTACACTTCTAATGAAGATGATTTAATAACTATAAATAACACACTTATATTATTTATTGTATATTTATTAGATATAAATATTATTGAAAAATGCATTAATAAAAATAATAATAAATATGGATTATTTAATACAGAACCGTTAAATATTCCTTATTTTTTAAATAATTGTATACATATATACAATAAAAGTAAATTACAGCTTTACGATTATAGTAAAAGTAATAAAAATATTCTTCAAGTAAATGGAATATCAGACGTTGAAATTATGGAATATGTGCCTTATAAAAAAGAAACAAACTATTTACAAAATTTATTTAACAATACTGTTAAGGAATATGATTTTGGAATAATTGGAACACAATATAATAATGATATCAATTCATTATGTTGGAAAAGAAAACATTGCATAAAAACTCTAATTAATAATGGTTTTAAAGTACTAATTATAAGCGGATGGAAAGAAGAACGCGACGCACAATTAGCAAAGTGCAAATACATTTTAAATATACACGGACACATATCTGATTATGAGTGGCCCAAACCGGAACATACCACACAAATTTTTGAACATATTCGTTGCAATCGTTTATTAGCTGCCGGATTTAATGTGTTATCCGAAACATCATTAGATGTGGATGAAGACTTTATTAAAAAATATCCAAATCTAAAATTTATGGATTATAAAGATATATTAGAATTAACTCCAGATAAATGGTATTCAGTTCAGTAATTTTTATAATAAATAACAATAATTACTATTATTTATTATATATGTTTAATAATTACATTTTATTTTTAAGGCTTAAATGGTCTTTGATCTTTAGGTATTACCAAAGGAACTGGCATTATAATCGGGGTCTTTTGCCATAAATCTGTATCTTGTAAACATTTAATCTGTGGAGTCAATGGTCCAGCAGGATTAACTAAGTTAGTTGAATTAATTCCAAATAAGAAAGATTCAATATCGGGAGCATTATGGGACAATTTATTCCAAGGCATTTGTCCTTGTATTAAACCCCATCCAGCTAAATTAGTTTCATAAGCGTAACCATTTGCTCCATTTTCATATAATAACCAATTTTCAGAATTAGTATTTTGTCTTTGTTCTAAACAATAGTTTCCAGGTGTATTTTTATTTCTTGTTGAAGCCATTATTATATTTAAATAATATTTTATTTACCATTATTACTAATATAATTTACTAATTGATCTTTTAACTGAACTAACAAATTATTATCAATATTTCCATTTGTTAGTTGCTGACATATACATTTATGCATTACCCAAAATACGGGAAAACTAAATGACGCTAAAATAACTATATAATTTGCGTTATATTCATAAGTATCATCCGTATCAGATGCATTATTAAACATTAATAATTCTTTAATTTCATTTGCCAATTTTACAAAATCACTATTTTTAAACATTGCTTCTAAAATATATTTCATTCCTTCATCTATTTTATCGTCTAATTTATTTTCTGCAAAAAATGTACTTGTTAGTTCATCATCATATAACTTATTGCAAAGAACATTTATATCTTCTTCAGTATATCCAGTTTCTCCATTTTTTATATTTTCCAATAATTCTTGTTCTATATCATAATATTTTACTTTAAAATCTATATTATATTGTGTCATAAATATAATATATCATAATTCTTTTAATATTTAATTTTCAAAAATACTTTAATTATAAAAATCCTTATCCCTTGTTAGTTCTCTAGATGGAACACCACCTCTAATCCATCCGTCCGATGCCATCGATTCTATCATTAAATTTGGATTTTGAATATTTTGTTTAACTTCAGGTATCAAAGGCGTTGTATGATATTTAAGATAACTTTTTTCACCAAGACGAGTAATGCTTCGTTTGTTAGTTACTGCCTCTCCTTGTTGAATTTGTGCTTCTAAAATTGGATCAACATTTCCTCTCCCTAAATATGGAACTGTTGCAAATGGACGACCAAAAAGATCGATTCTGGATCTGGGATGTGTTTGAATGCCACCAATTAAGAGCTTTGAATTATCATCTACGTTACAGCCACCGGCTCCTAAACCATAACTACCAGAATAATTAATACAAGGTTGAGTAGTAGCAAGACGTTTAGCGCTAGTCATATTGCAATCTTGTCCCCAATAATTTTGTAACATATAATTGCAAGCACCGACATTTTGTATGGAATTTTGATCCATAGAACAACTATCATCGCCTAATCTTGATAAATTGTTAAATGTAAAATCGGATACGTAAGCCATTTATATTATACTATAATAATATTTTTCTAAAATAATATATTAAAAATATTATTTGTTAAATCGTCTTTTTGTTTTTCTCCTTTTTGTTATTTTTCTTTTTTTTGTTAGTTTCCCTCCTTTGGTTCTAGCTTTTTTTGTTTTTGGTTCTTTTACTTGTATACTTGGATCCAAATAAGCTTCAACATTTAATCTATTTATTTTTTGTGCCGCTCCTATTATGCCTTCATATATTTCTTGTACCATTGTTCCAAAAAATTGCGAATATAATCCATCTTTTTCCGCTAAAAATCCTTCTAAACCATTGCCATTTAAATAATTTTTATACGCATCTTTTCTAACACGTGTTGCTGACATTTCTTCTAAACCAACCGTTACCGGTTCAATTGTCTCCGTTGTTACCGTAATTGTTTCGGTGTCAGGTTTTATTTGAAATGCCGCATCAAACGCAAACTTCTTAATAAAATCTAATTTACTAGCATCTTCATCTTTACCTCCCGCAATATGTATTATTTTTATTGCGTTTAAATGTCGTTCAACTTTTGTTAGTTGGTTGGTAACAAAATCTGATACATTTGTTGCCGGACTTGTCATTTCTCTAATAATGTAATCAGTTCCTTCTGTAAATCCTTTTTCTAAAAGTTTATAAACTATAAATCTTCGTTTTAAATCAAATGAAATGGGATTATCTAAAGGATTTCCGGTTTTAGGACCATTTCCCAATAATATTAAAGGAACAGAATTATTAGATGATTTTGCCTTTTCAATTAATTGTATTAAAGCGGATATATGTCCATTATGTGGAGGATTTAATCGTCCAACAAAATAAAATAATGAAATATTATCCATTAATATATCATTAGTTAAAATAATATATCATAATATATATTTAAATATAAAATATATATTATAAATATGGATAATATATTAGTAAAATATATAAATTTGGATCGTAAACCTGATCGCAATATTTCTACGCTTAATAAACTAACAAGTTTAGGTTTTAAAGAACAAAACATTAAACGTTTTAGTGCCATTGACGGAAGAAATCTTAAAAATGATTTAATTCTTAAAAATTATATAAATAGTAGTTGCATTATTAATTTGCAAAAAACAAATAGAATTTTACGTGAAGGCATAATAGGATGTGCTTTATCACATTATTTTTTATTAGAAGAAATAATGACTGATTCAAGTATTTCAGATGATAATATTATTTTTATATTTGAAGACGACTTTTTTATTAATGACGAACTTTTAGCCTCTACTTCATTGTCAAAAATAATATCAGAAATTAATGAAATTAAAGATTGGGATATTATGTATTTAGGTGGACGATTTTCTCCAGGTTATACAATAAATAATGCTGTTTTAAATCATTATTCACAATTATCGGCCAATGTATATTTAAAATTAGCGACAAAAGAATGGCACGTACATAAGGATAGAACAACTCATAATTATATTATTAAAAAGTCTTCGGCTAAAAAAATTATAAATCTTCTTAATGAAAGATTTTTAAATAATCAACAACGCACAGATTTTCCTCCAATAGATTGTATGATTAATGATCTATTAGATAAAATAAAGATATGTGATTATTTTCCTCATTTATTTTATAGCCCAATAGACTATGACACCGATATTCAACATAATTTTAATACCATAAATATGAATGAATTAAAGTAATAAATTTTACATAAGAATATATCTATACGAATCTTTCACTCTCATCATTGCGGATTCAGGTGTATCTTCTTTAGCAGAATACATATCCCCATATAACCACTTACCTAAAGCACCTTGGTCGTTTTCAACTCTTGTATTTGCTGTGCTATAAAATCGTCTCATAGATTGATCTAAATTCCAATTATCATATAAATCACCATATAATTGTTTGTTAGTACTCTTAATATCCGGATTTAGCATTTGAGTTTGTTTTTTAACGGCAGCATTAATGTCATCATATACATCAGGATTAAAAGAAGGTGCAGCAGCTTGTCTTCCAGGATTATCTCCAATTTCGGTTAATAAAACGTTACCCATTGGATTTTTTTTGTTAGTTGGATAAAATTGTTGATTTAAAATTTGTTTTAAAGTAGTGACAGATTCGCTATTTTTTGAATTATCTCTAAATCCTTCTTTAACAATAGTATTTTTTCTAAATTTATACATTGTGTATACAATGCCTAACGTTAGAACACAAATAATAATAATATTGACATTTCTTGTAACTAAAAATCCAATTATTGTTAAAACTAACACAAGACGGGATATAGCGTTTAATTTGGATTCAAATGGCATATTTTGTGAAGGCCATAATTCTGCTATATAATTCTTATTTAATAATATTGTTGGATCGTTTCCCCAAAATGTTGTCATTATATAATATTAATTTATAAAAAATATTATATATTATATCTACTTCTTTATCTATTTCTTTTTTTTATTCTTATTTTTCTTATTTATAGTGGTCGTTATTGCTGGCTGTAAAGGCTTTGCTCCTCTTGGAGTTCGTTCTACTTTTTCGCCAGTGCTAAATACTTTAATAATTTCTTCATCCGATAATCCCGAATTATTATTTGGGTTATTTTGTTGCCCAACGGAATTTAACTCTCTTTCCCTTGCCTTTTGTTCTACTTTTGCCTTCATACGTTCCTTCATTTTTGCTGCATTCATATTTCGATTCATTTGTGCTTCCATTGCACCCATATTTATTTTACCTCCTTTACCTAACCCCATTTTTGAAAACATTTGTTGCATATTACCTAAACCCGGCATATTTTTCATTTTATTTAGTAATTCCATTCCTTCTTCCATCAATTCACTTTCTTTTATTTCACCAGACTTAATTTTGTCATCTAATTTGGTACCAATATTTTTAACCATTGACATTAATTTTGTTGGATTTTTAAATAAAGTTTGAAACACATCTTTAGCTGAATCAGTATTTTCTAAATCCAAATTTAAATCATTTGCTGTTTCCTCTGCCAGTTCCATTGCAATTTTACCTAATTTACCGCCCATCATAGAATTAATATGTTCGTGCAATTCCTCTGCTTTAGGCATATTTTCCATATTTATTCCAAAATTTTCTTGAGATCCTTCCCCTTCTTCAGAAGGATTCGATTCAAATAAGTTTTGCATTCCTTCTAATGTTTCTTGTAATTTTGATTTTAATTCTTCTTCATCTATTGCTTCAAATAATTTGGCAGTATCTCCTAAATCACTGCTATTATGTACTGATCCCATAACAGCAAATAAAATTAATTGTAAGTATTTCCAAATAGTATCTTTAGTTTTATCGCTAATGTCGCAATTCCATAGAACTTTAAAAACAATTCCAGGTAAAAATTCGGTGTTGGTATCTGATTCATTTAAAAATATTTCCGCATTTTTATATAAAATATCAAAAAAACGCTCAGGAAATACTTTTAAACAATGTTTAAATACGAATAATTCTTGTTTTTCCTTGTTTTCTCCATCTTTTTCTTGATTCCACCATTTGCCGATAATTCCACTATATTCCGGAAACGTTATAAGTATATCAGAAGTAAAATCACAAATAATTTTGCTAAACTCTTCTGGAACGGTTGTATTTGTTGGGCCTTCACCTGACATTAATATAATTATAAAAGTAATATTATATTTATATTATTATTTATATAAATTACTTATTTTTCACTTTACATAAAACATATATTTTCTAAATTATATGTGATATCTAAAAAAACAAAATTTAAAACAAAAAACATCAATAATTTCTCGTTTCGAAATTCCTTTTTTACCTTGGTGAATGCTATTAATAATTCGTACTTTTTTTCTTCTTTTTTTTCATCTATTCCCAAAATTGTTGTATCTGTTTCAATTAATTTTATCAAATCTAACGCACTATATCCTTTTTCATATAGTTTTATAACACTATCCATTAATTTATTTACATCATTTGTTTCCAATTTTATTTTTGTTAGTTCTTTTTTAAGCCAATCCATTTTAGATATTTTAATATCTCCAAATTTATAGGTTTGTTCTAAACCATATCCATATAAATTAAGCTGCTTACCTTTGTATTCTGGAATTGGTACATATATTTCACAAAATCGCGACAAAATTGGTTTCAGAAGTTTGTATTTATCTTCTACTACTATAAAAAAACGCGTATTATGGCTAAATAATTCTATACAACGTCTTAATGCTGATTGTGCATCTACTGTTAGTTTATCGCCATTTAATAATATTATACTTTTAAAAATATCTCCTCCATTTGAATTTATATGCATTTTAGCAAAAAACTTTAATTCATCTCGTATAAATTTTATTCCTTTTCCGTGAGCACAATTAACGTACATTACAAAATCATTTATTATATCCTTATTTCCCCCATATATTAAATTCATAAATTCATTAACAAGCGTACTTTTACCTGCACCACTTGGACCATTAAATATTATATTTGGTATTTTTTTTATATTATAAAAGTATTCTAATTTATCCTTTATATTTTTATGTATTTCTAATTGCATATTATTTATTTATTAAAATGTTTTTATATATATATTTTTTAATATCTTATATTTTGTCTTTTCGTATTTCTCTGTCTTTATGTAATTCTTCACGTAATCTATATATTATGCTTCTTAATTCAAATTTGTTAGTTATATTTTCTATATTAACAGTTATTATATCATATCTATCTAACAAAGTGCATTCTATTTCTACTATTTTACCCAAATATTTATTTCCATTTTGCAAATAATAACATACTTCATCATTTCTATTATGCCATGTTTTTATTTCTAAAATATAAGGTAAATCTTCTTTGCTTGTTTTTATATATTTTAAATGTTCATCAATTGGACTAACTAACACTATTTTATTACCTTTTCTATAATAACTATAACATCCGCTGGCACAAAGTAAATTATACCACCAATTTACTTCATCTATTTTTCCGGGTAAATTTACTTTATATTGTCTTTTTGTTACAAAATCATTAATAAATAATTCGCCAGTTAACCCCATTTTATCGAAATTAAATTCAAATTCTGATTTACTCTTTTCACTAGTAAAACACATAATGCTTGTAAATGACCCATCATTAGCCTTTCCTGATTGTTTATATGTTTCCATTTTATTAATTATATTAAATAAACTTTATATTAATATAATTTTTCAAATATTTATGATTTACTTGCAATCCAACCTAAAATAGATCTATAATATAGGTCATATGATAAATTAGGAGCCAACTGATTCCTATTTAAAGTAACAGAACATCCGCCAGACTTATCTAATGCTGATACATCAAAATCCATTATCCCATAATCTAAAGCCTTTCCAATTATTTGCTCCGTAACTTTGTCATCTCTAACGTGTAAATGTAATCCTATTTGATTGGTAGATATATTTTTTACAATTAATTTTCTCATTATTAAATCAAAATCTTGCGGTAATAAAGTTCCGCATGTATCCGATAAACAAACCTTATCAACTCCTAATTGAAACATCGGTAACAATCTGCTAACTATGTAGTCACTATTCATTTTTCCATCAATAGGACATTCATTTATGCAAGATACATATAACTTAGTTAGAGGCATACATTTTCGATGTGAATCATCTAAAATATACAACATATTTAGTATTCCTGTTAAACTGGTTTTAACGTCCATTTTTGTATTTTTTAGCTGAAAACTATCGGAAACAGAAGTAATAAATGATAAATTAGGACAAATATTATTATCATATAAACGTCTTAATTGATTTTCGTGTGCCATAAGTAACCATAAATTTTTAAATAAATAAATATGTTTATTATATTCGTTATCATTTAAAAAATGATTGTATAATTGGATTGAATCTTTAAATATTGGGAATACTTTTTCAGAACATAATGAACCAATTTCTATATTTTTTGGTCCATAATTATGTATAATTTTATTATATAATTGAATTTTATTATTTGTAGTCCAACCAAGTTTGGAAGTTTGTAAGCCATCACGCAAACTAACATCAAATGCCTTTGGTTTTACTTTTAAATTATTATATACTTTACGCCAATTTTCATTTGATTCAATTGCTTTTCTAAATCCACGATATAACATCTGTACTTAATAAAATTATATAATTGTCTTTATATGATTTTATTATAATATTTGGCTCCGCTAACGCCAGTCCCTTTGGATCTTTTAAAGGTGGATAAAAAATTGAAATACTTTTATTTAAATATAATATCTTATATACATACCATAAAAAATGCAAATCATTATTGACGACAAATTATTTAAGCCTAAAAAACCTGACCCACAATTTGAACCGATTGATTTAAAACCTTTATTTGAATATTTATCGACAGTTGAAATTCATCCTACCGTTGGTATCGCTTTATTCGGTTGGGGATTTCTCGGATTTTATCGCGGTTGCAGATATCATTCGTGGTGCCATAAAAGAGATCTAAAAATTTACGAAAGAAAATCAAATAAAAATAAAGGAAAAAAACCTCAACAATTTTATTTTATCACTGGAGCATTTGGATTACTAACATCATTCTTATATTATTTTCCGGTTATTAATTTATGTTACGTTTCTAAAGAATTATGGCGACTTGAAACATATTTAAGAGGAATTGAAGTAGATACTGATTCAGAGGAATACAATAAATTATTTATTATGTGATTTTATTTTAGTATTGTTTATTTTATTTTTTAATCTAAGCAACGCTATGTAAACTTTGGGTAAATGGATTTTCTTTAAATGCCGTTAATAAATCCGGTGATATTCTATCACAACCTTGATTTGGATTATATTGTTGTGGCATATGAGCAATATGTCCATATGTTTGAGTCGATGGTCCCATCGGTATTACTGATGAAGGCGCCCATAATCTATTATTTTCTCTATCTGAATCCAATCTTGACATCGATACATTAACATTTGGATTATGCATTTTAGCGTTTCCAGAATTCATACGATTAACTACCAATTTTTCTTTTGATTCGTTGTTAGTTTGTCTATAATCAGCCTCATAAGATTTTGCTCCATATTTCGAACTCATTCCATTTGGCCTATATACTTGACATGTTGTATCTCTTTGATTTGTTATCGGCTGATGATCCGTTACCAAATATGCCGCATTTTCCGATTGATTGCCAATATAAGTATTTGGCTGATATAATGTTGTTTCTTTAACTGTTGTACCCGGTACATCACCTGGAGTTAAAACATAATTGGAAGGGACTTCTCCAACCATATTACCATATACACGCATATTGCAACTATATTCTTCTTTTCTTGATGGTTTTAATATATCCATAATAGGAGCTATAACAGCACCTATTGCACTTGCAAATCCAGAACCAAAAGTTTGCGGTTGTGAATTTATAGAACGATTATTTGCATAATTTGTATGACTTTTATGATGATTATCCTTATCATTATGAAATGGGGCTACACAAGTTGCAACTGAATGTCCCGGTTCAAATCCTTCCAATTGAACTCGTTTTGTTTCCTCGTGTGCTGTCGGTACATAACTGGCAGTTTTTAAGACTGCATTTGGTGTGCCCTGTTGGTAAGTTGTAGTTTCATTTCTTATAGAATTCTTCAATACTTCATCTGCAATTACACGACCAGCTTTTTCGGCACCAGTAGTAGTTAACCATCTATCTTGTGAATTAATAAAAAACGTGTCAGGACGATTTTTTTCCATTTTTCCTTCAATGCCAATATTTTTAATATAACTTTGAGCTGGACCCTGTAAATTATCTAAAGTATATTCTTGTTTAGGATTTGTTGCAACACGTAATTCATCAACAGTTTTAGGAAGCCATTTATCACGTGCTTCCATACCAGAATTATATCCTAAACTACCAGCACTTGTATATCCTTGATCTAAACCAGGTCCAACTCGAATAGATTCAAACGGTTTAACCATATTATTTTTATTAACGGGATTTTGTCGAGACATTATAAACTCACTTACATTCGGCATACCGTAAGTCCATTGAACATTATCTTGAGGCTTAAATAAGGGAGCTTGTTCTATTTTCTTAATAACTTGAGAACCATTACCGACATAATTATCTAAAAGAGTTTCAGCATTATTATTGTTATAAATTTGTCCTTGAGCTTTACGACCTGTAAAAGGTACCATATTATTATGTTTAAATTCATCAGACGACATATAATCACCTGTTAAAGAATAAATCTGCTGCATTGAAGAACCGAGTTGTTGGCCATTACGTGCCTTAAGTTCGTAAGCATTTTGATTAAAATATTTATCAGTTGCTTGATTTGGATTCGGATATTCTTGAACCGTATTAACAAGTTGTTTATTATCCATTATTGGATAATTACTAGGTGGTACATTAGTATTTGGCAAATAATTACTTAAGTTAGTTTGTGGCGTAGTAACTTGAAGATTACTAACGGTGCCCATATTGTTGAAGTTTTCTTTTTTTAAAGGTTTTTTAGCATTATTTTGATTTGATGCAACATATAAACCCCCTAATGCGATTAATGGTATTGCTAATTCCATATTAATATATACATATAAAACATTTTATTAATATTAATTTGTTCTAAAATGTTTTATTTAATTATATTTTACAAATGATTCATAACGTAATTTATCATTTAAAAACCAAGTGTTGCCATCATATTCCACAATTTCATTAGACAATTCTTTATCCGTTACTTTTTTAAGATTTAAAATATTATTTTTATAAGGTTTATATTTTGAAAGTTTTTGATTATCATATAAAAGTGTATAACTATAATCTATTTTAGGTGTATCTATATACATATAAACCCTTGATTCCTTCTTCCATATTTTGCCATAAATTTACGCTACTAGACATTGTTAAAATAGTGTTACCGCATCCTTTAATGTATTTATACATATTAGAAAATTGGAAAAATTTTTAATATTTTAAACTAACAAAATAATTATAATAAATATCCCAATCTATTTTCTTGTATTTTATTTAAATGATTAATACATAATAGTTGATATGCTAATGGTAATTCAATAGGCTTTTTTTCATAAGTATGATCTTTTTCTTTTTTATAATATGCAACATTTTTATATATTTTATTTTTTTTATTTAAATTATACTTATATTCTAAATTTCGTAAAAAATTAATAGGATCTTTTTTTAACGTTTCATATGTTATTAATAAGTAATTTTGAACCTTTGTTGGCATAATATTTAATAAATAATAATTCTTCATAAATCTTAATTCAAATATATTTTTATATTTTTGATTTGTTAAGTAATTTAAATCTTCCTTAATTATTTCTTCACCCCATAATGAATAAATTTCGTCTGATAAAAAACTATTTAATGGTCTAGGTTTTCCTGCAATATTCCACTGTTCCCTAAAAAAACTATCTATCCAATGAATCGGATGTCTTATAATTCCAATAAATAACGTATTGTCTTCTTCCTCAGATTTACCAAAATCATAAAATCCGAAAAAATGTTTATGACCATAATCTGATGTTAACTCAATATTAAAATTATTTACTATTAGTTCTTCTAAATAATTTGTACCACTACATCTTTCGCCCATTATAGTAAAATTTTTTATCATTATTATATATAATATTTAATTAAATAAAATAATAAACTAACAAAATAAAATATTATTTATAGTTTAGAATTTAGAATTTAAAATTTAGAGCAATCATTTGCCGCATAGCACATTCTATTTCCTCCAATATTATTTCCTTTAATATTGTTAGTTGCAGGTAAAGTATAAAATTGATTATTTTGTGGAATACAATTAAATTCTCTCTTAAAGTTTTCCTTTTCAAAAATTCGCGAACTAACATTATTTGAAAATCCCATTTCCGTATGCGCTTGCGGATTATTCGGCAATATATATGCGTGATTTTGCTGCAAATCGCGTGCAGTCCAAGCCGGCATTATTACTCTACTTTGTTCTGTCGTTAAAAATGATTCGCAAACTGGATACTGTATTGGTTGCACATATACATCTTGACGTTTATATATTTTTTGATCTAAACAGTCACGATTAACGCGTTTATCGATGCCTAAAAGACTACTTTGAATATCAACACTATTTGTCCATAAATTTGCCCCCCATTTTTGCGGAATAATTTGGGGATCTAAAGCAAAAGGTAAATTTGCACCTGGTCCAGGCGTATCAATATACCAACGGCCTTGGTCTGTTTGCTGCTGTAATTTTTTTTCTATTCTAGCTTGGTCATCATTAAATCTTGTTAAAGTTACAAAAGGTTGAAATGCCATTTATAATAATATTATATAAAATATTATTATATTCATATTTATATCCATCTATATGGACCTTCACCATTTACTTTTACTTCCGATTTTAATGGTTCAACTTCAAAATATGCTCTTGAACCTTGTACTAACCAATTTATTTTTCCGGGTTCACCATATATCCTAAATTTTCCAGTAATATTATCTACTTCCGTTACCGAATACATCGTTGTTAGTTGCTTACCCGTATAAACGGGCGTAACTTGTACCGTAAAATCTGTCGCAAATTTTGGAACATAATTAGGTAAAGTTATTTCAGCAAATGTTTCATTATTACTTATTATTGTTGTTCCTCTATAGTAAACACCTGCCTCAGGACCTTCTAAACATCCGTGCACCAAATATTTATTTGTATCTAATGGATGGTCTATTACAAATGATTTTACATAACCACTATTTATCATTGTTGTTGCAAGCGTTTCCAAATTAGAATAATCCAATTTATAACCATTTGTTGTTACAAGAATATTATTGTATTCACCAACACCTAAACTGTCCATAGGATTTACAGATACACCACTAATACCTGAGGCAACTAAATATCCACTATCTCCGACAGTAACACTTCCTCCATCAGCAAGAAAAAATCCGCCATTTATTGCGGTTACTGAACCTTGATTATATAAATCTATTTCACTTGTACCTCCTTTAATATTTATGTGACTATTTTGATTAGCAACTGAACCATATCCAATTGCCACATTTGATGTAAGTGTTGATTCTGCTCTATAACCAAGTGCAACTGAAGTATTTGCGGAAGCAATCGCTTCTGAACCAATAGAAACACATTCGACTCCCGTTGATTGAGCCGATTTACCTATAGCAATAGTTTGAAAGTTATTAGATATGGTTTCGGTACCAATCGCTATGGAATGTTGATCCATTGCAGTAGCACCTGCATTTTTTCCAATGGCTATAGCACAAATATCTTGACCAGAATATCCGGCATAACTTCCAATCGAAATTGCATCAAAACCTTTATATCCACCAATTCCACTTTCATAACCAGCGTGATCTCCTATTGCAACACTTCCGGGAGCTAAAAATTGTTCTCCTGCATTATTACCAATTGCGATACTAGATTCACCTAAATATGAATCTCCTGCCTGATTTCCTATCGCAATAGATGATAATTTCTGTCCTATATGTCCTGCACTAAATCCAATTGCAATAGCATAATCTTCCTGTATTTGGTTAGCTGCTTCCTTTCCAATTGCAACAGAATTTGCTCCTTGTTCTTGATATCCGGCTAATTGACCTATAGCAATTGCATTTGCACCTTGACCTGCTGGACCAAAAGTATCGGATGCAGCTTGTTCTCCTATTGCTATAGCGCCATCGCTTTGATTTTTTTTACCAGCTTGAAACCCAATTGCAATAGATTTTGTTCCTTGTGTTGTTAATCCAGCTTCAACTCCTAACGCAACGGAATCTGTTCCTTGATTTGTTGATCCAGCATCCGTACCTATTGCGATAGCATTTGCACCTTGACTGACATTTCCAGCTTCCCAACCGATTGCAACAGAACCGTCACCCTGATTTTGATAACCAGAACGATAACCTACTGCAACTCCATAATCTCCTTGATTATTATATCCCGCGCTATTTCCTAAAGCAACTATTTGTGCACCTTGTAAAATATGTGCTGCTTCCTGTCCTAAATGAACGCGTGATGAACCAACATCCCAAGCTGGTGTCGGTAAATCTTTGTTCCAAAAAAGATAATCGGAATAATATGTCCCACTCGGTTGAATAGTTCCGGTAACACCTTGCGGTCCTTGTAATCCGGTAGCTCCTTGTATTCCTTGTAATCCAGTTGCCCCTCTAGGGCCTTGAGGACCGGGAGGTCCAGTAGGTCCAATTTGCGTATACATTACTTGCTGTACTGTTAAAATAACACAGGGAATAGTTGGGCCAATAACGCCAGGATCAGTTGATGTAAAAGTTTTTAATACAACTTTGGAGTTATTTGACGACCACGCAATTTTAAAAGTTTCATTTGGAACAATAGTTTGTATAAACCAATTCCAAGCGGCAATAATTGGACTCGCACTATCAAAATGTGCATCTGTATTTGTATTTGGAACGGGTGTTCCATTTTGTTCTAACCAAATAAATAAATTAGCATTTGTTCCACTGGTCATATCAAATTGGGCTGAAAATTGTATATTATATACTCCGGGATTTGAAATTGATATTTTATCATAAACTCCGGAACCATTTGCTATGCGTGTAACACCATTTGCACCAGCTCCATCAATATAACTATAAATAAAATAGTTAGTTGAACCGGGACTAGCCGTATTACCGTAACTTCCTGTATCACCAAATGAACCATAAATTCCTAAAGCACCTCCTGTTCCAATTGGTCCCTGAGGTCCAGTTGGGCCCTGTAAACCGGTAGCACCTTGTAACCCAGTTGCACCAGGTGGCCCTCCAAATGGACCCGTTACACCTTGTACTCCGGTAGCCCCGCGAGGTCCCGTAATTCCCGATCCAGTTGGACCTCTTACTCCAGTAGCACCTTGTAAGCCACGCGGTCCAATTGGTCCGGGTGCACCGGTGGCACCTTGAATAATCGTTTTTGTATTAGTTGATGTATTACAACAACGTCTTGCTCCTAAATATTCTGAATAGTTTGACATATCTTTATTATAATTCTAGAAATATAATTTAAGCATAATTACCAACATTATGAATATAATAAATATTTGAACCTCTATACATTATTTCAAAAATATGGTGTTGATTATTATTTAGTGTTACACTGCCACCAAAATCAGTTCTAATTGTGTCGCCAACATTTGCGGTAAAAGTTAAAGTATATGAAGTTCCTACACCAGCATTTGTTATATAAAGTTTATAATATCCATTTATTATTAAATTTGAAAATGCGGGCATAAAGTTTGTAGCTGCTGTTACCGTTGCAGACCAACTGTTTGCATAATATCCGGATGCATTAAATGGAGATGTTAATAATGTTGTTGGATAATTATTTAATGTAATTACATTAACTACACCAGATGATATATTTGATAATGGTACAGCAGTCCCTATTTGTAATATTCCTGAATTATTCCACACAGCATTTGCAGGTAATCCAGCACTACTTGTTGGTAAATTATTAGCTATCAAATATCCTGCACCAGCAGCTGGTGGAGTCAAAACTAAATTAGCTTTCGAAGTTAAAGATAATGTACCAGTTCCTGATGAAGCAGTTGTATCTATTGTTAAATCTAAAGCAGAAGTTCTTAGGTTATTTCCATTCATATCAAGAGGTCTAAATGAGTTTATTTCATTTTGACCCCCATTAATATTAAATACTTCAGTATTTGTTCCATTTACCGCCATAAAAAAACTCATAGTGGCATCCTGATTACCTGCATTAACATTTTCAGTTTTTACCTGTATTCTACCAAATTCAGTTTTAGTTCCAGTTGCATCTTTTGCAAAATAAGATTGTTGAGATATTATATCGCCTCCAGCAAGAGCATTACGACCACTTTTATATGTATGTATTGATGGAACACCACTTGAAATAGTAGCTGATGAATTAGTATTTAAAAGTTCGATTTGAGGAAAGATTGTTCCTCCTGATAATGCGGATTGAGAATAAAATTTTCCACCACCTAAACCTAATCTTACAAATTCACTTGAAGCTATTGTTGGAAAAGTTAAGATAGTTGGAGATACGTCAATATTATCAGCTATTAATAAAAGATTCTGATTTGAAGAAATAGTATAATCAGATGCAGCTGAATTAATGTGGGTTAATCCAGAAGAGCTGTATGATGCCGATTCTGTTCCATTTACGATTTGAGTAACACTAGGTTGGCTATAATTATATGTCGTACCAGAAAGATTTGCTATATATGCACCAGAATTTCTATAATAACTAAATCTACTACCAGTATTATCCGTCATAGTTAATCCATCTTGTGTTAGTTGGGATGTTACTGGATCCCCTATTTTTGGAATAGTTAGTGATGATGAACTCATATTTAGGTTATCGCTTGAAATAATTAATTCTTGAGATGTTGAAATTGTAAATGGGGTTGAACCACTAGATTGATTATGTGTAATATTATTTAAGTCTATAGTAAGAGTTTGTGTAGGTTGAAATGGAATGCTTTGTGATAAGCTTAAAGAAGGATTATAGGTTGATGTGTTTACACCCATTATAATTTGTGCATCAGGAGCCGGATAGGGTGGTGAGGGCAACCCGGCAACTCCGGCAACAACACTTGCACTACTTGTAGTTGTATAAAGAGCAACGCCCCCACTACTTAATATTGGGTCATTAGAAGATACAACTATTTGTTCTTTTTGAATAGTATTTGAATAAATTGAACTATCCGTTAAAATGATGGAATTATTTGCACTATTTCCAGCAGTTAAAACTTGATCCAAATTTGGTGTTGTAACTACAGGAGGATAAGCAGAACCATTAATAGTTACTAAATCAATATTATTAACTTGTAATATATTATTATTATTTAAATCAATATCATTTAATGCATTTATTGTTGTTAAAGGATCTAATCTTATCGAACCATTTGGTGCTTCTAAAACAGCATCTCCACCAATATTTAATTTATATGTTGATGTAAATCCACTTTCTGATATTATTAAAGCAGTCGGATCAATTACACCTGAAACATATAAATTACCTCCTATAATAACATCTTGGCCTGTAACTCCGATTCCAGTGTAACCGCGCGATAATGGTCCCAATACATTTGCTGGTTTCCATATATTGTCACCTGTAGCACCTTGTGGTCCAGTTGGGCCTGGAGGGCCTCCGGGTGGTCCAGTTGGTCCCTGTAAACCTGTTTCTCCTTGAATTCCTTGTTCTCCTTGGGGTCCGGTTTCTCCTTGCGGGCCTGTTTCCCCTTGTAACCCAGTTTCACCTTGCATTCCACGCGGTCCAATGGGTCCTGGTGCACCGGTGGCACCTTGAATAATTGTTGCCGTATTATTAGATACATTACAACATCTTTTAGATCCTAAATAATCTGAATATGATTTTGCAAATGTTGATGAATTTGATGTCGACATTTCTATATAAATATTATATAGAATAATATAATATTTACTTTATAATATTTTTATAAATTTATTATATAGTCGTTGTAGGCAAAGGAACATTACATAAATATACATATCCAAGTGATGCCACATTATACTTAACAACTAGCGGTAAATCATTTTCTAAATACATCTCAATTTGTTGACATAAATTAGTACATTTAATAAAATATCCTAAATTTTTCAAGGAAAATTCCCCTTGAATTACCTTTGAACTATCTGGTTTTGAAATAAAACTCATTGACTCGCTAATTTCGCCACGATGAATTTCTGCCTCAGCAAATTGACCTTTACACTTAAATATCAATTCATTGCCAACTGACTTAATTTCAACTTTCTCAGAAATATCCGATAAATTTCTAATAATTTTCTGAAAATCAGAAGATTTTAAATTAATAATGGAAGAAAACTTTACGTCAGGATATTCCAATTCATCATTATCCGGCTCAATTAACTTCAACTTTTGGGTCTTACATTGCTTTATATTTCCGTTTTCAAATTTTAAAGCTAAATGTGATACGATTCCATCAAAGTAATCCGCATTTTCTATATATATTGTTAATGCATCTCCATTATCAATAGAGTTAATTAATTTAAAAAGATGGAACATATTTACACCAATAATTATCTTATCTTTTTTACATTCATAAAATTCAAAATTTTGTGCTGGTAAAAATAAATGTACTAAAATAGTATGCGATTTATCCATATTAATAATTTTCATTCCTTCAGGCGTTAAATAAATGTTAGTTTCTAATAAAATATCTTTTAAGGCTGTCATTAGTGTTCTAAATGGAGCAATTTGGACTGTTTTTAAAGTAAATACATTTCCATCGGTTGAAAAATCTTTTTTAGATTCTAGTAAATTAGTTTTAGACATTTATATTGTATTTAAACGCATATTCTTTAAATCATTGTTAACGAAATATTTTATATTTATTCCTAAATAAAATGAAATTAATTAAATATATTATAAAATCATATAAACATTACAATATAGTTAATAATACAATGGAACCAGAATTGAATACAAGCGTAACTAACAAATATATCCAAATTATTAATGATTTGTTAGTTCAATACGAATCAAATGAATATATTAAAAATAAAATTAATAATCTTATTATTTCATTGCCAGAATTTGCAGAACAAGAAAATAAAAAATATGAAGAAAAAGTCGCTAAATTTAATGAATTAGTTTCAGAACAAGATATTTTCTTTAAAGTTTTCTTGTCTAAAAACCAATATTATTATATGCCTCATAATAATCTTTATTACGAATACGATAACACTACATTTAAGGTTGTTGATGAAGATTATATTTATCATAAATTGTTGTCAACTATTACAGATGAAGGTAAATTAATACAATGGAAACATAAAACAAAACAAATGATGATTAAAAAAATTAAAGAGCGTTTGTTAGTTAAGGCAATTCCAAATTCAGAAACAATTCAAAGTATTTTAAACTTTTTTAAAACATTTTTTGCAACCAAATCTGAATCAAAATATTTCTTAACAATTATCGGCGACACAGTTTTAAAAAAAGATACAACTTCTTTATATTTTGTTAGTTCACAATTTAAAAAATTTCTAACGGTTATTGATTCTATTTGTTATGCTACTTGTGGAAATAGTTTATTTAAAAATTTTATAACTAAATATCATTCTACTCACGATTTAACGCAATACCAATTAATTAAAACATTAGATAATATTGATACATTATCATACGATTCTATTAAAAATACAATAAATGAAATAGGAGTAGATTTGTTAGTTGTCGCGGCACATTATTCAGAAAAACACGGAAATTCAACAGGATATTTGCAACATTTTTGTAATGATAATGAAGTTAAAGATTATATACTTTATTTTAAAAATAATGATATTGGTAAAATTGTTACAGATTTTATACAATCTTGTATTGAAGTAACTAACACAATTGAACCTAAAATTAATTGGAATAATATGCGTTTTATATGGAAACAATATTTGACATCTTTAAGTATTCCAAATATGATTGAATATGACGAATTACAAAAAGAATTCAAAAAAATAATACAATTTACGTCTGAAGAAAATAATTTTGTATTTATAGGTGTAACAAGCAAATATTTGCCTAAAGTATCTTCATTTTTATCATTTTGGGATAAATATATAACTGTAGGTGATTTTAATACGGAATATGAGGTTGATGAATTAATTAATATATATAAATCAACAGAATTTAAAAATATGAATATAAATGACAAAACGATGATAAATATGATAAATCATTATTTTGATAAAAATGTTGAAGTATTAGATAATAAATATATAACTAACATAAAATGTAATTTATGGGATAAAGACTATGAACTAAATGAATACATTAAATATTATATACAATCAGGTAAAGATAGAGCCCCAAAAGCTTGGGTAAACGAAGAAGTAATTAGTTTCAACGATTTATATCGTAAATATATGTCTTATACAAAAAGCAAATCAGTTGTAGATAATAAGGCGTTATTTATAGTTAGCAAACAATATTTTGAAAATTATTTGTTAACAAATTTATCAGAATTAATAAAACATCCTGGATTCGTATATTTTAATTTTGTTAGTTTAACTAGCACCTAAAGCTCTATCCAAAGGAGCTGGTTCCAAATAATTAGAAGCTCCAACCATTTTACCAACTCCTCCTTTCATCGAGCGCTTTCTACGTCTACCTCCAACTAAAGCCCTATCTAAAGGACTAAATTTTTGGGCTACAACATCCTTAATCATATAAGAGTCATTAACGCCAGCAGGACTTAAAGAGGCGCCGCCTTTAAGCATATAAGACGCATTAGCATCAGCAGGGCTTAAGGCGGAACCACCTCTATGCTTTCTGGATCTAGATCTGCGAGTGCGATTCTTCTTAGAAAGGCGTAACATTTCTTTCTTACTTTTGGGTCCAAATCCGTATTTTTTTAAACGCATTTCCTTTTTAGCAGTATTGTGTTTGGCTCTGGAAACGATGCGTCCAGATTTGTTTTTAAGTAAATCATCTCTTTGAAGACCTCCTGAAGTTTTCTTGGCAGTTCCGTGCCAAACTTCAGCGCGAGTTCCGATAGTTTTTTTGAAATTACCAGTCATTATAAAATATAATAAGAAAAAATATTATTACTAAATAATTTTGCAAAACGCATTAATAATATTTTTTATAAATTTTCAAAATTTGTTTCTAGGTGGTTTAAATGATCCTCCCGGTTGACCTTGCCATCCTCCTAAGTAATCAATATGTACCGGTTTATATTTATCTCCAAATGTAATTCTTCCTCCTAAATTACTTTGTTTTATTCTTTGGGCTATTCTAAATGATTCTGGAATGGATGGATCTAAATATCCTTGTTTAATATCATTAGCCTTACTTTGTGTTAAACACATACAAGCATTATTATCTAAAATGTTGTTAGTTCCTTCAAGAATATTTTGTCCGTATTGAGTATTAATAAAAGTAATATAATTAATATAATCATTAATTATTGATTGATTATTAATAAACTTTCTTAAGTTAGATTTGTTACCTGGTGTGTAACGATTATTATTATAATATGACATCTATATTGATTTGATATTATATTTTTATTTTATTTGCCGTATTTTTTGTTTTTAAGTTGTTTTAATATATTATTTAAAAAAGGTACTTAAAGACGACACTGAAAACTGAGATTTTTTGTTACATTTTATATTTTAAACCATATTCAGTAAAGAACCTACAACGCATATCCTGGCGGTGGTTGTCAGTGTTAACAATTTTTCAAAAAGTCAATTAGGTTTTGAAAAATGGACATTTTTAAAAATGTCCAAAATCAAAAAGTCAAATGTTTTTTCTGAAAAAATGCGTTTGTGACTGACATCATCACAATTATTTTTTTTGTGGAATTTTTTGTGACGATAATTTTTGCGTTTTAAATATTATAAAATAATATTTATATATATTATGGAAACGTCTATAACGATTTTAGGAAACGCTGAAAAAACGAGTTTTAGTTGTAATATTTGCAACTTTAATTGCAGGTATATGTGTGATTGGCAAAGACACTTAAAGACACGTAAACATAACTATCAGTGTCAAATAGCTAAAATGGAAACAAAAAACGAGTCAAAAAACGATAATGCAATAAAATACGGACAAAGCAAATGTTTTAAATGTGGATTAGAATTTAAAACACGTTCAGGAATTTGGAAACATAAACAAAAATGCGACAAAATATTAGACACAACTAATTTTGAAGATGATAAACAATCAGAAACTAGTGAAACCGAAGATAAAGAAGGAATATTTCTAGATAAAGAGATGTTTTTAATGATAGTAAAACAAAATCAAGAATTAATGGATTTACTAAAATCTGGAACTAACAACTATTCAAATAATCACGTTAATTCACATAATAAAACATTTAATTTGCAAGTATTTTTAAATGAAACTTGTAAAAATGCGATGAATATTGATGAATTTATTGATTCTATTCAGCCAACATTACAAGACCTGGAAAATGTAGGTAGAGTTGGATATGTTGAAGGCATAAGTAGTATTATTATCAATAAATTAAATACAATGGAAGTATCTGAAAGACCAATACATTGTTCTGATTTAAAACGCGAAGTATTATATATTAAAACAGAAGATATATGGAATAAAGAAACAGATGATAAACCAATTTTGCTAAGAGCAATTAAAGAAGTGGCAAATAAAAATATGAAAAATATATTGGAATGGCAGAAAAAATATCCCGGATGTAATAAGGCAGATTCAATAAAAAATGATTTATTTCTTAAAATTGTTTCAAATTCAATGTGTGGATTAACAAAAGAAGAAACTAACAAAAATTTTAATAAAATTATATCAAAAGTATCCAAAAAAGTTACTATTTCTGACCAGAAAAATTGAATAATTTAAAAATAAATTTTTTTAAATCATTTATAATAACAAAAATATTCATCAATTTTCGTCGATGTTTTTCAGTGTTAGAAATTTTTCTAAAAGTATTTTCAGTTTTCAATTTTGGACATTTTTAAAAATGTCCATTTTTCAAAACCCAAAGGATTTTTTGAAAAAAATGCGTTTGTGACTGACTTCATCACAATTATTTTTTTTGTGAGTAAATTTGTGACGATAAAATTTTTGCGTTAAAAGTATTGGAACTTTTTTCTTTAGCCATATTAAGGAAGAAATGGCTAATTTAAAAAGTTCCGAAAGTTCCGAGATTTTTGATTCAAATATTGAACCTCATTTGGTCTGTAATTTATCAAACGATAATAGTAATTTAGACGATACTGAAAAATGGCTAATTGAGGCTAATTTAAAAGTGCCGAAAAGTTCCGTATTTTCTTGCGAAATTTGTGGTTACAGTACCGTCAGACACAGTCAATACATAAGACACCTCTCAACCGATAAACATAAGCTCAGTCAGGGATGGCTAACGCAGGCTAATGAAAAAGTTCAAGAGGAAGTATCGTTTGAATGTACTATATGTGGTAAACAATATAAGCACAGCTCAAGTTTAAGTAAACATAAGAAGAAATGCGTTAAAAAAGAAGACGATAGTGACAGCGAAATTAAATTAGAAGAATTGACAAATGTTAACTATAATTATAAATATAATGATGACAAATCTGATATACAAGATTTATTAAATATGAACGGTAAAGATCTCATAATGACATTATTAAATGAAAACAAAGATTTTAAAAATATGATTATCGAACAATCGAAAACAATGATAGAACAAAACAAAATAATACAAGATTTAGCGTGTAGAGTTGGTAACAATAATAATAATATTAATTCACATAATAATAATACATTTAATTTACAAGTGTTTTTAAATGAGACGTGTAAAGATGCAATCAATTTATCTGATTTTGTTGAAAATATTAAATTATCTATTAAAGACCTTGAAACAACTGGTAGAGTAGGATATGTTGAAGGAATATCTAATATAATAATAAATAACTTAAACGATATGTCAGAACATACACGTCCAATACATTGCGCTGACCTTAAACGGCAAGTTTTGTACGTTAAAAATGAAGACCAATGGATTAAAGAAACCGAAGATAATCCCATTTTAGCAAAAGCAATTAAAATGATTGCAAATGAAAACAGCAAAAATATTTCGGTTTGGAGAGATATGAATCCCGGATGCACCGATGCTGATTCAAAGAAAAATACCACTTATTTAAACATTGTTAGTAATTCAATGCCAGGAATTACGAAAGAAGAATGTAGTAAAAACATCGGGAAAATTATATCTCGTGTCGCTAAAGAAGTTACCATTAATAAAAAGTCTCAGGGGGGTCCCTGAGAAAAAAATTGAATTTTATTTAAAAACAATATAAAAACAATATAACAATATTATATACACAATGAGCGCTACAAACGACAATACTGAATTATATTTTGACGTCCAACAGAAGACCGATAAACAACATATATTAGATAATCCTGATACCTATATTGGTTCAGTTGAAACAGTTGATTCTGATATGTGGATTATGAATGAAACTGGAGATAAAATTATTGAGAAAAATATATCTTATATTCCTGGTTTATTCAAATTATTTGATGAAGGTATAGTTAATTGTAGAGATCATGTTGTTAGAATGCAAACAAAAATTGATGCAAATGTCCCCAATTCCGTACCCGTATCTTATATTGACATAGGTATTTCTGAAGATGGAACAATTACTATGATAAATGACGGAAATGGTATTGATGTCGTAGAGCATCCTGAATATAAAACGTGGGTTCCTGAATTGATATTTGGACATCTTAGAACTTCAACGAATTATAACAAAGATGAGAAAAAGATTGTTGGCGGCAAGAATGGTTTCGGTTTCAAATTAGTTTTAATTTGGTCGACATATGGTTATATTGAAACTGTAGATCATATTCGAGGTCTAAAATATTGTCAAGAATTTAAGAATAATTTAGACGAAATTTGCAAACCAAAAATAACAAAGGCTGCTAAAACTAAACCGTATACTAAAATTGTTTTTAAACCAGATTATGCGCGTTTAAAAATTGCCGGATTATCTAGTGATATTATTGCTTTGTTAAAGAAACGTGTATACGATATTAGTGCTGTAACTGATAAGACAATTAAAGTAAAATATAATTCTGCTATTATTCCGACCAAGAATTTCGAACAATATATTAATTTGTATATTGGTGAAAAAAGCGAATCACCTAGAGTATACGAAGAAAATGGTATACGATGGGAATATGCAGTTGCTTTAAGTCCATTAAAAGAATTTACTCAAGTTTCGTTTGTTAATGGTATTTATACTTCTAAAGGTGGTAAACACGTTGAATATATATTAAATCAAATTATCAAGAAATTAACTGAATATATTGAACTTAAGAAGAAAGTAAAAGTGAATCCCAGTTCAATTAAAGAACAATTAATTTTGTTTCTGCGTTGTGATATTGAAAATCCAGCATTTGATAGTCAAACGAAAGATTACATGAATACTCCTTCTTCTAAATTTGGATCTAAATGTGAAGTCACTGATAAATTCATTGAAAAGGTTGCTAAATTAGGTGTAATGAATTCTGCGTTAGAATTGACCGAAATTAAGGAAAATAAAGCAGCAAAGAAGACAGATGGTACGAAGTCTAGATCAATTAAGGGAATTCCTAAATTAGATGACGCAAATTGGGCTGGAACAGAAAAATCAAAAGAATGTATGATTATATTTTGTGAGGGAGATTCAGCCAAAACTGGTGTCATTTCTGGATTATCTTCTGAAGATAGAAATACGATTGGCGTGTATCCTTTAAAGGGTAAGGTAATGAATGTAAGAGGAGAAACAGTGAAGAAGATATCAGAAAATAAGGAAATTGCCGAAATTAAAAAGATTCTTGGTTTAGAAACTGGAAAGCAATATAATAATATTGCGGACGTACATAAGCACTTAAGATACAGTAAAGTTGTATTTATGACGGATCAGGATTTGGATGGTTCTCATATTAAGGGTTTATGTATTAATTTGTTTCAAAATGAATGGGCTTCTTTAACTAAGATACCGGGATTTATTGGATTTATGAATACTCCTATTTTAAAGGCAAAGAAAGGTAATCAAGAATTAAAATTTTATAATGAAGGTGAATATGAATTATGGAAGAATTCTATTACAGAAGGCACAAAGGGATGGAATATTAAATATTACAAAGGTTTGGGTACTTCTACTAAAACCGAATTCAAAGAATATTTCCAAGAGAAAAAATTCGTTGGATTTCAACATACTGGCGAAACCAGTGATAATGCAATTGATTTAGTATTTAATAAGAAACGTGCTGATGATAGAAAACAATGGTTAGAAACGGTATATAGTCGAGATAGTTATGCAGATACGAGTAAGCAAATGATTCCTTATGAAGAATTTATTAATAAGGAATTTATTCATTTCTCTAAGTATGATTGTGATCGTAGTATTCCTAATTTAATGGATGGACTTAAAACCAGTTTACGTAAGATTTTATATACGACATTTAAACGTAATTTAACTAAGGAAATAAAGGTAGCACAATTATCGGCGTCTGTATCTGAAACATCATGTTATCATCACGGTGAAGAAAGTTTAAATAAAGCTATTGTTGGTTTAGCTCAGAATTTTGTAGGTTCAAATAATATTAATTTATTATTTCCTTCAGGTCAATTTGGTTCAAGAATTAAGGGAGGTCAAGATGCAGCAAGTCCAAGATATATATTTACTCGTTTAGAAAAGATTACTAGATGTATCTTTCCAGAACAAGATGATAATATATTAAAATATTTAAATGATGATGGAACTCCAGTTGAACCACAGTTTTATGTCCCAATTATTCCGATGGCATTAGTTAATGGTGCTAAAGGAATTGGCACTGGATTTAGTACCGAAATAATGTGTTATAATCCTAGAGATATTATTGCGTATTTATTAAATAAATTACAAAATCAGGAAGAACAAAATTCAGCAATTGAATTTATGCCATATTATGAGGGATTTAATGGAACAATTGAAAAATTAAACGAAACTAAATATTTATTTAAGGGTGCTTATGAAAAGGTAAGTAATGATGTAATTAAAGTGACGGAATTGCCTGTTGGTTATTGGACTGAAGATTTTAAGGAATTATTAAATGATTTGCAAAATGATAAGGATAAAGATGGAAACAAAATGACACCGATAATTAAGGAAGTATTTGAAAATTATACTGATAGTACAGTAGAATTCGTGATAACATTTGCAAAGGGAAAAGTAGATGAATTAATCGCTGCAAAGGGAGATCACGGTTGCAATGGTTTAGAAAAGCTATTGAAATTATACAATACATCATCAACAACAAATATGAATTTATTTAATTCTGAAGACAAATTAAAGAAATACGATACGGTATCAGAAATAATAGATGATTATTTTGATATTAGATTGGAATATTATGAAGACAGAAAAGAGGCATTAGTTGATGCGTTAGAAAGGGAATTATTAATATTATCAAATAAGGCAAAATATATTAAGGAAATATTGAATGATACAATTGATTTAAGAAAAAAGAAGAAGAGTGAAATAATTGATATGTTATCTGAAAAGGATTATGATGTAATTGATGATGATGAAGAGTACAAATATTTAGTAAGAATGCCAATGGATTCAGTATCTGAGGAAAATGTTGCAAAAATATTAAAGGAATGTGAAAATAAACAAGTAGAATTAGATGTAATTAAGAATACAACAGTACAGCAAATGTGGATACAAGATTTAAATAAGTTACAAGAAGTTTATAATGAATATGTTGAAGAACGTAGAATAGCAACAAATGGTGCATCAAATAATGGCAATAGTAATAATAAATTAGCTGGAAAAAAAGTTGTAAAAAAAAGTGTTAAAAAGATTCAATTAGAAGTGGAAGAAGAACAAGAAATTATTATTCCTAAAAAGAAAGTTGTAAAGAAGACTAATAAATAAAATCATATTTGATTGTAAAATTTAATATAAAATATTTTTTATATTAAAGTTATTAATTATAATTTTATTAAAACTAAAGTACCTATAATTATTTGAATAATAGGTATAGCCCTACTAATATGATATAACTCTTCGTTTACTTCTAATAATCTTTCATTTGCATATTCTAATTTATTTATTATTTTATGCGTACTATCATTAATATCTTGACTTATATTTTTAAGATACTTGTTAGTTTCCATTTGATAAGTAATCAACGGATCTAATTGTTTTTTATAGCAATTATTATTTACATTATTGACATTGTTTACAGTTGAAACTTGTTCTTCTAGTTTTAAAGGAATATTGTCTGTAGCTGATCTATATAAACGACATATATTTATTTTATTTAAATTAAATTTTTTAACTCGTGATAACATTGTATAAATAGATATTCAACAATATCTTTAAATATATTTTATATAGAATTAATTTGTTTTTCATCATTTGTCATAAAATCGTGAAGTTCTTTTTGTAATTTATTGTTACATTCTTCTACATATTTATTAAAATTATTCGGCTTATCAGAAAATACCTCTTTTGCTTCTCCAATAATACTTGTTTTATAATAATTTTTATATATTATTGCCATAGCAAAAGCGTCCGCTAAAATAATATACCAAAAATAATTAAACAAAGTAAATATAAACACGTTATTTTCTTTATTTGTTGCTCCAAACCAAGCGTAAATTAAAGTATAACTAACAACTCCAATTAAAAATGTAAATAGATTTTTATTTTGTTCGGAACCAAAAGGTAGCAATTGTACTAAATTATGAACTATATACCAAATCATTTTTTATTTCCTTATACTTTTTTTTGTTAGTTTAAACGCATTAAATTTTTTTGGATTAAATCATAAAGAACTAAAACTTCACTATTATGAACAGGTAAACCATCAATATAATTATAATTTATAATTTTTGTTAGTTCTATTTTTTTGTTTATTTTTATTTGTATATTAATAAAATATATTTAAGAAACTCCAAATGAAATAACCGATAATATAAATGCAAAATGATTGAGCTATTAATTTATCTCCTCTATTTTCATATTCTATAGCTTTTATATGAGTATTTACATCATATAAATTATTATTTTTATATTTTTGTATTTTGTTATGTTTTCCCATTATAATAAATATTTATGTTAGTTTATGTCTAAATATTTATTATAAATAGTTTAAAGATATAACAGTATATTTTATAAAATGAATAAAAACCTAGATTTTACTGCAAATTATAAGATTGATTTTGATAGATGTTATCCAACAAGTCCATGTAAACATGATGTTACTAAAATTGGTAAAGATGGAACTAAAGAAACTATTAAACATATGAGCTCTAAAGACATAATAGAATTAATTGTAAATACCAGATCAATAGTTGAATCAAAAAACTTCGAACATTTTAAACCTTTTTTTACGAAACCGGAGCATCATCAATATTTAGAACTTCTTAAAAATTATGAGAAAGAAAATGAGGCATTTGCAATTTGTACTGATTCAAAAATAATGCATGACATACTACATAGTAATCCACAAATAACATATACTGATAAAATTATGAGAAGAGCAGCTGCAGAGCATAAACATTTAATAAAACTAAAAAAATTTGGTGCTTATAGTTATGGATTAATTTGTCCTAAAATTAAAGAGCAAATACCGGAACATCATTTATTTTTAAGTGATGTATTTTTCGTTAGAAAAGGTCAAAAACTATATCCGGATGATTTTGACATAATTTTAAAGGGAAAAAATATCCAATTTATTGGAAAATGTATGCCGCACTATAAAACAAGACATAACGAATTATTTAGTCAGCCGGTGTATATAGATGAAGATATTGGAGTACAAATAAATAGTGAAGATGTTGATGAAGTTTATTTTTCAATAATATCAATACCATTTGGTAATAGTATGATTGATACAAATATGAATAATCCAAATTATTGGTTTATAAAAAGAAAAAACATTTATTATCATAAACCCATATATAGTTTAAATAATATAAATGGATATTTTGGTGGATTATATTTGCATTCTTCAAATTTTGATAATATTAAGTCCGTTAGTTTAAGAAATAAAGATATAGTTTTGTTAGATAAAGTGTCTCCGGCAGTTTTAAAAATAGAAGATGATTTATTATTTATTCAATTTAGTTTTGGAGATCACGGAATAAAAATAGATAAAGAAGGTATTTTTGAAATAGATTATGAATTATATGATGAATTAAGAGGATATGATATAATGATGTATGGCGAACAGTATGGAATGTTTGGTAAATATGTAATAAATAATGAAACTAATTTAAAAATATAAATGTAATTGCGTTAAAAAAGGAAAATACCGGTGCCTCTTTAAGTACCTTTTTTCTTAAATATATTATTTTAAAACAATTTAAAGAGATTTAAGTACTTTTTTCTTAAATATATTATTTCGGTTAAAACCAAGTTGGCATTCTATAATTATTTTTATCTCTTTGACTTGACATAACAGGTAAAGCCATTGGTCTATATAATGTGCTGGCATCTTGTAAATATTTCATATAACCTTGTGCTTCTGAATATACGTGAAATATACAATAATCTAAAACCATTTTATTTAATTGTTGTATTTGTTCTGTTATGTTAGTTGGTTGATTGACTGAATTAGATAAAAATATACTACGCATAATAACTTTTAATGCATCACAATCTTGTTCTCCGATAGTATATTGTCCGTTTGATTTTTCATAGACTCCAGCACGAATGCCGTTTTGAAGTAATTTAATGTTATCTGAAGAAAAATACGCTTTAGATAGCGGAGTTTCATCCCATTGTCCTAAAGTTGGTTCTCGAAGTGTAGTACATTGATTTGCTGGTATTTTATCATACATAGAAAATATTTTAGATGAATGTGGGGGCTGAAGTCTGTTTGCAATATCAACTCTTCCGTTTGAACTTTTAGTAGTATTCATTATATTACACGCCTAAAAAAATTATATAATTTATTTATATAGAAAATGAATTTTCAAAAAAGTATTTTATCTCTTGCAATTGTAATACTTATTTTGTTACTTACCTTTGTTGGCATTTCATTGCGTACTGGCGGAACTGATATAACTTGGCCTCCTATTATAGGTGATTGTCCTGACTATTGGGTTGATTTATCTGGAAACGGTGGTGCGTGCTTTAATTCACATAGTTTAGGAAAATGTAATTTACCTGGAAATGAAAATGAAAAGAATGTTAAAAACTTCAATACCGATCCCTATAACACAACAAATGGATTATGTGCTAAATATAAATGGGCTCAAACTTGCGGAGTAACTTGGGACGGAATTACGTCAGGTGTAAAAAATCCGTGCGATACAACAACTACTACAAATTAATAGCAAATAATGAATAAAAATACCTAAATAAAAATATATTAAAAATTTATTAATATATTTTAGTAATGGAACTAACAATAAAAGAAAAAAAACCTATTGAAGAAAAAGAATTGGTGCAAAAAATAGCATTATTGCCGGAAGATATTGTTAATATTATTTATGACTATTTGAAGGATAGTGTTAAAATTTTTTTAACAAAAAATATGTATATTTTTAATCATTATTTAGTTCGTAGTTACATAAAAAAATCAAATATTGAAGAATATTTTAGAACAACAGTACGTCAGGATAATGACTTTGTTTTTAAAATACTTTTATATGAAAATTATAGAAATTGGATAAATATTAAACAATATTATTATAAAGGTCAGATATTTGCAAGTTATTTATATTTTATTAAATCATATTGTTACGACAATTATGCGGAAAAATGTATAGAAGTAATTAATAATTTTTTTATAGAACAAGGTTTACAGAAAAACAAACATAAAAAGAAAACAATACAATATATAAAATGGACGGCATAAATTTAAATAAATTAATGGGTAGAGAATTGGATGCTTCTAAAATGAAAGATATATTAATTAATTTTGAAAAGACCAAAAGTGATTTGGGAACTAAACGCGGAATATATATTTACGGAGAACCTGGAACGGGGAAAACTCAATTTGCCTTAAATATATTGAAAGAATTAGATTATGATGTAGTTAAATATGATGCTGGAGATATTAGAAATAAATCCATAATGGAATCTATAACAAATCATAATATGTCGGATAAAAATATAATGTCAATGTTTTATAAAAAAATAAAAAAAATAGCAATTGTTATGGATGAAATTGATGGAATGAATAGTGGAGATAAAGGAGGTATTAATTCATTAATAAAAATAATTCGACCGAAAAAGACAAAAAAACAAAAATCGGAAGAACTAACAATGAATCCTATAATATGCATCGGAAATTATCATATAGATAAAAAAATAACTGAATTAATGAAAGTTTGTCATGTAATTGAATTAAAAGCCCCAACACCAAATCAAATGACTGATATTATAACGCAGTTAATACCAAATTTAGACATAAATGTAAAAACAAACGTAACTCAATTTATTCAGGGAGACTTACGTAAGTTGGTAACGATTTACAATTTATATAAAAGCAAAGAAAGTCTTTTAAATAATGACATAATACAGAATATATTTTTAATGAAGTCATACAATGATGATACACGCAAAATCACTAAAAAGCTAATAAATGAAAAGTATTCAATAGACGAACATTTAACAGTGATGAATGAAACGGATAGAACAATTGTTGGATTATTATGGCACGAAAATATAATTGATGTTTTAGGAAAAATGCCAAAAGAACAATCTATACCGTTTTATTCAAATATTTTGGATAATATGTGTTTTGCTGATTATATTGATCGCATTACATTTCAGAAACAAATATGGCAATTTAATGAAATGAGTTCTTTAATTAAAACATTTAAGAATAATAAATTATATCACGAAACTTTTACGAAAAAACAAAAATATAATCCACAAGAAGTAAGATTCACAAAGGTTTTAACCAAATATTCAACTGAATATAATAATTCTTTATTTATTCAAAATTTATGTCAAGAATTAGGAATGGATAAATATGATATGTTTGTATTCTTTTTAGATTTAAAAAATAAAAATTTACTTAATGATAATAATATTGCCTTAATATTTGAAAATTATAATATTACTAAACTCGATATTAATCGTATTTACAGATATTTAGATAAATATATTAAAATTGATGCTCCCGAGACAGTTGATATTGTTATCGATAATGATGACGATTAGCTTTTAATATTTAATAATATATTTTATAAAATATATTATTTTATTCGTATTACTTTTATTCGTATTACTTTTATTCGTATTACTTTTAAAATGATGTCATATTTTATTCATCATTTAAAGCCTTTAATGCCTCTCTATTTCTTTCACCCCAGCTTTCTTTTACAACATTCGGAACAGTTACGTAACAATGTCTTTCATATTGCTCCGGAGAATCGAAATATAACGTTAATTGCGTTTGAGTTCCGGTTAACCCTCTTGCATCACTTACAACAAAATATAAATCTTCATCAGAAGATCCAACTAAGTGTTCCGTCTTAAAACCAGTAATTGCGTGTCTAATCTTATGACCGAAACCAAGACTACCATATAAGTCATAATTTACCCATTTAGAAACAGTAACAGTTTCTCCATTTTTCTTTGTAATCTCCTTTTTAAGTTCCTTTTTACAACGTACAAAATTTAAGTCAGCACTTCTTTCTAATTTGTTGGCAGTTTTTTCTTTGTCAAGTTCATCTAACTCATTAACATCAACGTTGTAGGCAGGATTATAACGATCGTCTTCGTACATTTTTAATTTATACATTAATTGTATTGCTATCTTTAAGTTGTTTTTTATATTTTATTTTTTAATTCGTTATTTTCTTGAGTTAGTAATTTTATTTTCTTAAGTAGTTCATTTATTAACAGATTTTTTTCTTCTAATTTCTTTTCATATGTTTTTTTTAATTCGTTGCAATCATTTGTTAAAACATTGTTACCATTATATAAACTTTTAAAACTATCCAAAATCTTTTGTTTTTCCGTTAATTCTTTAATTTTTTTTTCTCTTGATTCTTCTATCCTTTTTATGTCGGCCAATACTTCTGGCTTATTTTCTGGTCTTCCTGGTTCATAACTAACTAACAAATTATTCATATTATATTTATAAAATTGCAATAATTCTGTATCTAAAATAATGTCATCAACTTTATAATTTGTTAGTTTCATTTTGAATTGGACCGGATTTTCCAATAATTTTTCCTTATTCAATGAATTATGCTTATGTGAAAATACTAATATTGATTTTAATGGATCCAACTGTATTAACGGTATGGTATAATCTTTTAAGAATTTTTTTTCTTCCATCATTGTATCTTTTTCATCATATTTTGTTTCTAATAATAATTCTCTTTTAAACGCAAATGTTGCTGCTGTTGCGTGATTTTCCTTATAAGGTCCACAACAATATATTTTGTCTAAAGAATCATAATAAATTAACATTGCAGATGAACCAGCAATAAGATAAGATGGATTATTTAAAAGCGTTTGAACTGAATGCATTATTCTGTCAGGTGGATAATAATCATCATCATCCATATACACAATAATATCACCCTTACATTTGTTATGCATATAATTGCGTTTTTTACCTAATGGCATTTTATCTTTAATGTAACAGTATTTAATTTGAGGTATACCTGACACTAAATCGGCAATAGGATCAGTTCCATCGTCGACTATTATCCATTCAATACGATCTTTTGGATAAATAAAATTATTAAAACATTTGATAGCAAATGGAATAAAAGGTCGTCGATTAAATGTTGGAGTACATACACTAACAAATGGCAAATTGTTATTCATTAAATATAATATGTATTATTATATTTAATATTTAATTTGATTACAATATATTTTTTAGGTAATTTATTAAGTTACCCTTAATTTTTTTCCACCAAAAAGAAATACAGATGCTCCTTGAGATAAAAGCCCAGCAGTTTGACTGTCGTCGTCTAAATTAATTACAGTTTTTAAAGTATCAAATGAAAAAATAAATATAGCACAACAAAATGAAAATAATGCAACATATATTAAACCTAAATTTACTTGTGTGTTTGCTATCATTGCAAATAAAAAGAAAACTGCCATAAAAATTGTTTTATATTTAAATACATCAGTAAAGAAACGTTTAAAACTATTATTTCTTGAATCTCCTTGAATATTATAGGTTGAATATCCAAATGGTATAACTAACAAACTATAAATAACGGTAAAAATAGAAAGAACAGATGCTATTAATGAAAATATAACTATTAATGGTAAACAAAATAATACTTCTATAAGATAGCTAAATATATTTGGTATCCAAAAAGTGTTAGTTAATAATTCCGCAAATTCTATAAATTGATCTACAAATAAGAAAAACCAATTAAATATGAAATATAAACTAACAATAAATGGATAAATCATTCCGGATAATAAAATAAGTATTGTTTCATTCCAACCATTTAATATATTTCCAATGCTATTTAGCAGTAAATTATTATATGCCAACATTTTGTCAATTAACGTGCCAAAAAATCCGCCACTATCAAAGTCAGCTATTCCCTTAAAAGTTGAGTTTATGTTATTAAAAACTAACTTTTGTGAAGTGGTTTTCAATGGATTAAAAATATTTAGCCCGTGATAAGAAAATTCCCTTAATATATTTGCATCCACTTTTTTAACTGTTGATCCTGATATTGATTCCGGTGTTATTGTCGTCGGTAGCACATTTGATGCACCTAATTTAATCGTATATAATAATAATGCTCCAATTATCATAATAACTAGAATAAAACCTATAATAATGGATGTGCCGATGCCGAAGTTAGCCCAATATGGTTTTCCTTCTTCTTCTTTATCTAAATCTGTTTCTGTCATTTATATTTAACTATATTATTTATAGATTATAATTTTTATCTAAACTAACAAATATATAATTAAATTTGTTATTATTATATATGGATCCGTATATAATAATTTATGCTATTTTCTCCATTTTGTTAGTTTATATCATTTTTGAAATGGCCAATAATATTGTTTATAATTGTAGTTGTTTAAAACACGATTCTTTTGATACAATGTATAATGTTCCTTATAGTTCCGAAAAATATAGCCATACTGTTAATTTACCTATTAATGATCCCATTAGTTGCTCTAATTTTTGTGGTCCTAACGGCAAATGTCTTAAAACTGGGGAACAATGTTTAACGGATTTAGATTGTACCGGCTGTAAACCTAGAACAACTCCTTTTCCGAATACAGTTTATAATTTAAACGCACAAATGTCGGAAGCTAGCGGCAAATTAGGACCCAATTTAACTTATAGTCCTTTAACAACTGGATTAACAAATGATGCAGATGAAGCATATCCTGGTTCTTATAATACTGAAGTTGGAAGACCATATTTAGGAAAAGATAAATGGGAAAAAGATTTTAATCAAGGTTTAGCTTTGTATAATAAAAGGCAAGATCATATTTATCCGTTAACTGATTTTGAGAAATCTATTAAACCGGCTTATCCAGTGCAATTATCTATGACGGGATTATTTTATGAGACGACTCCATTGCCCGGAAATATACCAACTAACATGGGTTGAATATATATATTAGCCGTATTTTGGAGGATAACAAAGAAAGGTAGATTATGTCGCATACATCATACCTACATTTCCTCCTATAAAATTAATCACATTTATTCTTTCCTCAAACAAATGCAAATTAAAATTATAATCATAAATACGCCACGTCGGTTTATTTACTCCTATTATTGTTCCTGTTTCCGGATCACATATTGTTAAACTTTGTGCTAATGGATCTAACGGAGGTATAATTGTTGTAAATTCTAATTCTATTTGTGAAAATATACTCATATTTTGTGCTCCTGATGGCTGTAAATCTCCATTATTTGAATGTAACCCAAAATTATAACAATATAACCCTGGAGGAGCATTTCCCGTAGTTCTAACATATTTTTCTATAAAATCATATACACCTGCCGGTTGTATATTTTCTCTATATGATCCGTCCAATAATATTCCTAATGCAACCAATATATGTTTCTGATTTTGAGGATTATACGGTTGTGTCATAACTAGACCAGTTAATGTTCCATCTGGATTCACGCCCGGACCAATTTGCACCGGCTCTAAACCACTTGGACCACTTCTATAAATTAAATATGTACCATATGTTGGTGCTTGTGTAACATTAATCGGTACATAATTATACGGCCAATTTGTATAATTCGACCACTCATTACGTAAATTTGCATCACTGCGCTGAAAATAAAATAACCAACTTGAAACCATACCTAATGAATCTAGTGTAATTTTGTTTGGCCCGGTTACATTCATAAAAACTTGTTCTCTTACTTGTTTAAATAAATATTTTTGTTCGTAAGCCGCAAACAATAATTGCTCTTCATTCGCTAAAAAACAATAAGTGCAATTCAAATGTATATCAGCGTTCCATAATGTACGTTGATCGTAATATGAATCAATTCCAATACATACGTCAGGTGGAGGTTGAAGGAAACGATAAAATTGTTGATACCATTGATTAAAGTTTGGAGCAATATATGGGTAATTGTTAGTTGCATCAAATACATCACGAATAACAAAAAGTTGATTTATCGGCTTCAAAGTTATATTTATATGCAATTCGTTATATTGTAATGAAACAAGAGGAAATGCCATTTGTGATTTTAATGAAAACCAATTATTTAATGGAATATATAAAATACGTCCATTAATTGATGGTTCAGGTCCAACTAAATCTGGAGTATAATATGCGTTTGGATAAGAATTAACGCGACCATTTGCATTTCCTGGATCTGTTAGTTCAGGTACTTGTCCGATCATTGAATTAAATAAATCTTTCTTTGTATTAGTAAAATCACGTTGCATAGCTGCTAATAAATAGTCGCCAGAATATTCTTGAAGCGTATAATTACCACAAGTTATAGATATTTTTGAAATCATTTTTGCTCCAATATTTTCTATCCATTTAAATTCATATGGAGCCCATTGTTCTATATTACCTAATCCTTGGGCCGTTGTATCTGGTGTTATTTGTTGCGGAGGCAAAATAGGACTCCAAATATTTGGTAAAGCGACGGATAAATAACAATCCATAAGAAGATCAGCATAACGTGGAATCTTAAATGTAAATGTAGATTCTTCTGATAGCCGAAGTGTTTTTGCTCCTTCAAAATCAACGCGAAATTGTTGTTTACCGAAGTTAGTATATTGATGATATGTTGATTTAAAAAAAGATTTAGTTGGATTTCCATTTAGAATAATGTTCTGTTGTCCTTGAGAAACGAGATTTAATAATCCACCTGCCATAGTTATATATACATTGTATTATTTTTTTAACTTTTAATTAATAAAACAATATATAAATAAAAATAAAATTTATTTATATATTATAGATATGTCTGAAATAACTCAAACACTTTTACAAATGAAATCAACATCTTCCACATTTATTATAAGTATTTTAATTCTAGTTGTATTAGCAGTTACAATTTATTACGTAATATATTACAGAAATTTACAAAAAAATGAATGTAATAATATGACGGAATTATACGGCGATTTAAACGGAAAAATTATGTCTATTAGACCACATGTACCAAATTTTCAATATACTCTAAAAGATTATTATATTAAAAGCGCTTATAATGCTTGTAGCGGCGGAAGTTATAAAAATGATTATGTTGATACGTGTATTTTAACCAATATTTTAAAGCAAGGTGTAAGAGGCCTGGATTTCGAAATATTTTCAGTTGAAGATAATATTCCTGCAGTTGCCACATCAGTTGGAGACAGCTATTTTATTAAGGAAACATTTAATTATATTAAATTTGCAGATATAATGCAAATACTAAATAATTATGCTTTCGCACAATCTACTGCACCAAATCCTAGAGATCCAATTATTCTTCATTTACGTTTTAAGAGTTCAAATCAAAGTATGTATAAAAATCTTGCAAAAATTTTGGAATCTTACAGTTCAATACTTTTAGGCAAAGAATATAGTTATGAATATCACGGTAAAAATTTAGGTGACGTTAAATTACCAGAATTAATGGGTAAAATTATAATTATTGTTGACAAAAATAACGACTCTTTTATGGAATCTCAAGAATTTTATGAATATGTCAATATGACAAGCAATTCTGTCTTTATGCGTGCATTACATTATTATGATGTCGCTTATACACCTGATATGAATGAGCTAATAGAATATAATAAATTAAATATGACAATTGGGATGCCTGACAAAGGTTCAAATCCATCTAATCCAAGTTCAGTTGTGATGCGTGAAATGGGATGTCAAATGTTAGCAATGCGTTATCAAGAAATAGATCAAAATATTGAAGAAAATGATGTATTCTTTGATGAGGCAAATTGTGCGTTTGTTTTAAAACCAGAAAATCTACGTTATAAACCGGTACAAATAGAATTGCCTGCACCACAAAATCCTGAATTATCTTATGCAACCAGAACAGTTCAATCTGATTTTTATAAATTTGACATATAAAAATAATATAAGAATATTTTCATATTATTTTATAATAAAGAATATGACTGATATGGCAATTGATTCAAATGTAAACCTTAATTTTAATTATCCAACTAAAGAAATTATTTGGAATATTATTACTAAATATAGGGGCTGTATATTCTGCGGCAAATCAACTGATAGAAATAACAGTATCAATCCATTGGAAATATTATTAAATTATATGTATCCTCAGCTAAGGACAAATTATAGAAAATATGTCAATTTCAATTACAACAAAAAAGAAATATCGTTAGAAGAATATCTTAATATTAATTCAAATGAAAATTTTCAGAAACCAACAGCTATTGAATTATTTAAAAAAATGATGTTTGAAAATGAAAAGTTTTATCTGGGTTGTTCTCATAATGTTGGAGCAGATTGTTCCCATAATCTTGAATTTGTTTTAAACGCATATAATGATATTGAATATAATTTAAAATATATTAATAATTGTATTGCGAGGTTTCCTGATATAACAAAATCTGAAAAAGATTTGTTATATCAAAAAGCTTTTTGTTATGGTAAAATTACCGAATCACTCCTTTTGGAATTAAATTATAGAAGAAGACCGAATAAATTTGTTATAGAAACGGTAAGTCCAAAAAAATATAATAATAATCATAAAAAATACACTAATTTTGCTATGGATCAAGAAATCCATAATCGAAATAAAAAAATGGAAAAATACGCTCAATTAAAACAACGTAATAGAAGATAACGGTTGAATTATCTGATAATTAAATTTTATAATTAGAACTTTTTATGTTATTTTTAAAACAATATAAAAACATAAAAAATATCATTTTATAATAAAAATATGGTAAGAGTAATTATTTATCGTAATGGTCATCTAGTTAAAGAGTTAGTTTGGAGGAAATCTGAGGATGGTACTTTCAGGGAAATGCCAATTAATTCTGAGTATCCTCAACTAATAACGAATTATAGAAAATATATTAATTTCAATTATTATAAAGAAGAAATACAATTATAAATAAAAAAATTATAATTATAAAAAATAATATTTTATTTAAAATATTCTTTTTGCCAAGGTTTTTCATCAGGTAATGTTGTTTCTAAATTTATTTTTCTTTTATTATAAGTTAAATTAATATATTTTCTATAATCTGTTCTAATTTGAGGATATAGATAATTTTCTATCTCTAATATAGATTGCGGATCACAGAACCATCTTAATTCTTTTAATGGATGATTAAAATTAAGTTTTATTTTTGGTTCATATATTTCTTCAGGATTATAATTTAGTGTTTCCATATAAAAACAATATGAAAATATTTTTATATTGTTTTTTAAATAATGTAAACATTTTAATCGATTATCGTCTATTACGCTCTTTTAATTGGGCGTATTTTAACAATTTTTTATTTTGATCATTATTACGAGTTTTTCGTTTTGTATGGCTTTTATAAGTAATTTTCCAAAATGTAATTTCTGGAAAATTTTTCGGTTCAGAATTATTTTCTGATCGTAAATCGGCAATTTTACCAAGCTTATCTCTTTTTAAATTTTTGGCGTTATCATCTTCACCGAAAAGATTATTTGAAGGGTTAAAACCAAATCAATGTTTAGACGTAATATTAAAATTACAATATTTTCTATTTGGAATAATTTTTATTCTGTTAGAAATATCAGTTGCAATTTCTTTTTTGGTTGGTGGTCCGCGGCCTGTTAAAAATACATCTTGGCATCCATAAGCCATTAATTGCAATAATCCTCCTCCAATTGGCGGCATTATTTTAATAAATCATTTTATCTTTAAATCATAATAAATTGAATATTTTATTAATTGAATGTTTTTATATGTTTTTCATATATTTTTTTGTTTCCCTTATTGATTTTAATACCATTTGAAGTATTAAACCCATTTTTATTTTTAGAAATAATAATAAAATTTAAATATTTTCTATTAGGAATAATATTTATTCTATTACAAATAATATTTATTTTATTAGAAATACTGTTCGCAATTTCTTTTTTTGTTAGTTGTGGACTAATATATGTGTCATAACACCCAAAAGCCACTAAGCCGATTAATCCTCCTCCAATTGGCGGCATTATATTTTAATTTAATTTATTTAGTTAATTGTTTTTATATTGTTTTAAATCAATATCTTCTTTACCAACCGTAAAATTAGTGTATTTTCTGTCGGGTATAAGCTCTATTTCTAAGCAAATTTCATCTACAATTTCTTCAAAAGTTGGTGGAATCATATGCTCATCGAAACGTCCATAAGCTACTAAACTCATCAATCCTCCTACCATTGGTGGCATTATTATATATTGCAAAATAGATTTTAATATATTTTATATTATATTTAATTTGAAAACTCCATTCCCGCCATTCCCGACATAATACGTAATGCATTATAATTTACAGAATATACCCTTATTTTTTTATAAGAATAATATAAACAAATGCAATTATTATTGTTAAAATGATCCGAAATATTGACATCCGTCGTTTCATCAATATTTATATTGAAATTCACATATTTTCTAGTTGGAATATATGATTTTATTGAATTTTGCGTTTCATAATTTTCGGATAAATGATTTATATCATTATAATATGGAACATTATTCATTATTAAATATTATAATAAATAATATTTAATATATTGTTTTTACTTTATATTAATCACATTGGTAATCATATGAATGATAATCAACAGAAAATTTAAATTTTTTTGACATAACCATATTTATAGGATTCCATCGACTTAAAGAACAATGGCAACCATCCGTATAATATGTATCTTTCGTATCTAATGATAAATTACTTTTTGTATCTTCATCATCACTAATATAATCATCATTATATTTTATATTATGTGATTTAATATTTGATGCTCTTTCTAATTCTTGTAAAATATCATCTAATGAATAATTTTCTTTGTCAATCATATAAAAACATCTATTTCCCTCATCATCAGTGGTCATTAATCCTATCTTTCTATAATTTGAATCATCTGGATTTAAATTAATAAATACTAATCGCGGTTCCCAAACGTCTTTATCTATTTCAGATATGATGGGTATCCAATATAGTACGCTATTTAATCCAGTTTTAAAAAATGGATAACATTCTTTCGTATCTTTTGTTAATAATCTCATTTTATTTTCTGTAACAATTTGTTTTGCATTATTTTCATCATCTTCGTAACAATATTTACATATATTTATAATTGGTTTAATTATTTTACTAGTATATAAATACTCATTTTCTTCTAAATTCGTATAATGTGGAATAAAAAAATAACGTTCATCAACATCATTATTTTTTTTTATTTTATCGTATTTTTCTTGTAATTTTAAATCATTCTTTTCAGAGTTCATATTATTTTGAAATATAGGAATATTACATGTAATACATTTATTAATGTCTTTTCCATATCCATATTTTTTTTTAAATTGGTGACTTTTCAAACATTCATCTCTTAATTTCTCATCATTAATATTTTTATAATCATAATATTGTTTTCCAAATATTCTGGTCCTATTATAACACTCATTGCACATATCTTTATTACATTCTAAACAAACATTAAACATTTTTGCTTCTTCACTATAAACATTGTAATGGCAGTAATTGCATGTGAATATGGGATAAGAATCTTCTAAAGTGGATGAATGGACGTATGGACCATTTTTTTTTCCCTTATAATCAATAATATCGCCGCAATTATCTTTTTCATTAATTAAAACTGTTATAAGTGCATTGAAGTAATCTTTTATATCATCTTTAGTCATCAATATAAGATGTTTAGAGCTTTCAGGTCCTAAATTAATGTCCGGTAAATCATCCAATTTTAAAGGTTTTTTAACGAATACATATGTATTATTAGCATTGTAATCATAATATTCCCTACAAATTTCTTTGGTATCTGGTAAAGAATTAATTATATTGAAAATAGTATTTTCTTCCATAATGAATATATTTAGATATATTTAAATGATTATTTATAAAGTATATTATTAAAAATATCCGAGAGTCGATAATTTTTGTATCATATTTGTTGAAGTAGTATCAATAAAGAAATATCTATTTTTACAATATCTTTTTATGGAAAATTTAGTTATGCAAATTTCATCAGTATCTACTATAAAATTATTGTACTTTCTTAAAGGTAATTTAGGAAGACGTAAAATCACTTTTTCATATGATACGAATAAGTCATCATAATAAGATCTTATTTTGCGATCATTTTCTAATTTTTCTTCTTTCTTTTTTTGTTTAAATATTTTTTGTTGTTGTTTTAAATGATATTTCATAGTTTAATTAACGCAAGTATTCTTTAAATAAAAATATTAGTTTAAAATTTAAAAATATTATGATATGTTTATGTAAATGGATATAGGTTATGGAAGTGTAAGTGTTTATGACAGCATTAGACATAAACTGATTCGGGATGGTCCTAATGATGCATATTTTGTTGCAAATAATCGTAAGTATAGAATTAAATTAAATGCAAATCATATATATCACATATTAAACAATAAAAAAATATGGGTTACATTAACTCAATTACCTCCAAGTATGATAGGTTTAAACTTTAATCCCAATGAAAATGAAATAAAATATGATCTGTTATAAAAACATATTGCAATCGGCAATAGTTCCTTTTTATTTGCAAAATGTATTGGGAAATCCTGTAGGTTACTTTAGTCTTAACATTCAATTGTCAAGTAATGTGAAAACAAACAATTATCAATATACGTTTTATATTAATATTATAATATTATAATAATATAGTATGAAAAAAGATAAAAGTATATGTAATAATTTAACATTTAATGATTGTGAATTAGCTATTTTGCGTCAAGCTATAGATAAAGCAGAAGAAATTCAAGGAGAAAAAATAGTAAATTCACCTGAAATCAAAAAAATAATAAGCATTTTAGAGAATTTTATGCGTTTAAAAGGAGTCGTAGCGTATGGAGGAACAGCCATTAATTCTTTGTTACCGAAAAGAGACCAATTTTATAACAAGGATGTAGAAATACCCGACTATGATTTTTATACTCCAAATGCGTTAAATGATGCCAAAGAGTTAGTTGATAAATATGTAAAAGAAGGTTTTATTGAAGTTGAAGCAAAATCGGGTCAACATCACGGAACGTATAAAGTATTTGTTAATTTTATACCTATAGCGGATATAACCTATATTCCTAAAGAATTATTTAACGCAATAAAAAAGGATGCGGTGCGAGTTGGCGGAATACTTTATGCACCACCAAATTTATTGCGAATGGGAATGTATTTAGAATTATCTAGACCTGCAGGTGACGTATCGCGCTGGGAAAAGGTTTTAAAACGTTTAACCTTATTAAATAAGAACTTCCCATTAGACGATTCAAATTGTTTTAAGGTAGATTTTCAACGTGCGATGTCTAATTCAGATGAGGCTTTAACAAATAAAATATACGAAAACATACAAAAGACATTAATAGATCAAGGTACCGTATTTTTTGGCGGATATGCGCTATCATTGTATTCACAATATATGCCAAAAAATTTACAAAAAAAATTACAGAAAATTCCTGATTTTGATGTGTTAACGGAAGAACCGCTTGTAACCGCAGAAATTGTAAAAGAAAGGTTATCCGATATTGGCATTAAAGATGTGAAAATAATTAAAAGACCAGGTGTTGGCGAAATTATAGCACCACATTATGAAATAAAAGTTGGAACTGATACTGTTGCGTTTATTTATGAACCTTTAGCGTGTCATAGTTACAATGTTGTTAAAGAACACGGCTATGATATTAAGATTGCGACAATTGATACGATGTTATCGTTCTATTTAGCATTTTTATATGCAGATAGACCTTATTATGATAAAGATCGTATATTATGTATGTCAAACTATTTATTTGAAGTTCAGGAAAAAAATAGATTGGCTCAAAAGGGATTACTAAAAAGATTTAGTTTAGAGTGTATAGGACATCAAGAAACTGTGGAAGAGATGAGGGCAGAAAAGGCAAAAAAATACGCCGAATTAAAAGATAAACCAAATGACAAAGAATATGATGAATGGTTTTTGCGTTATAGACCTACAGATAAACTAACAACTAAAAAAATTAATAAAACTAGACGTGGCATACACGTAAAAAAAAGGAAATCAAAAACTAAGAAAAGATTCGTTATATTTTAATTCCTAATCCGGTTTTAAAATAGTGTAAAAATGATTTGCGTTGTATATTCATTTTACATATTTGTGTGTCAGCAATAACATCAAACCAAGTAATTCCTCTTTTAAGTTTAAGAGTTTCTTTAATTTCGCCACCATATGCTATAAATCCAATGACTAACAAAAACAAAATAATATAATATATTGCTGTTTCAATTTGATTAATAATTTTAAAATCATTTGGAGACACGCGTTTAATACGTATTTTAACAGGCCAATCAAATGTGATCCAATAGCTGTTTTTATTATATATTTCTTGTTCTAAAGGATCATCTATTTTTTTCCCCCTGTCTAAATAAAAATCCTTATTTAATTCTAAAAAGTAAATAACAAATATTAATATAAGAGTTAATCCGGAGATTCTAATATCTAAACGCATTACAATTAAAAATAAAGTGAAATAAACTAATGAATAAATTAATTTTTCAATAGGAGGTATATATTCTAAGTTGCCGGTATCAGATACAAGTGTAACTAAAAAATAAAATAAGAAAAATGCAAAAATAAGCTGCAAACCTTTATGAGTTCTAATTAAATTTTCTTGATAACAAGTAAAAATACTGTTGCCAATATAGTTACCAACTAACAAAAGATAAAAAATAGCAAATGATTTTATTAAATCTGCTTGCGTTTCAGAAATTTCAGAAAGTAGTTTTAACATTATTAATTATAATAATGTTAGATAATAATGTTAAATTATTTTTAAAATCTACTAAAATGTTTAACAGATTTAGATACGGAATAATAAATAGCGGCATAAAATCCACTCGCAAATATTAATCCATTTATATTATAATTTCCATCTTTAAAAAACAAAAATGGTAAATATTGATATAATACCTTTTTAAATATTGGTAATTGAAAAATAAAATATAAAACGGCTAACAAAAGTGGCGTTTGAAATTCATCATAAAAAGCATCTAAAGAATTATCCATACGTTCTTTTCTTAAATAATTATTAATATCATCATCTGATTCGTGTATATAATCTTTTATTGCCGGTGGAGGAACATAATTTGGTTGCACTTGTTCGTCTTTTACAATATTATCTGTTGTCATTGGTATATCTCTACTTGGAAGAGATGTGGCTCCATATAAACTGGCCTGTTGTAAACCATTAACAATTTGACTAATAGTGGATTGGTCTAAAGACATTTGATTTTGTTGTTGCTGCTGTTGTTGTTGACTTGAAGGCAATTCTTGGACCATCATAGAAATATTACCACCAACACTTCCTCCTCCTGTTGGTTCAGTTGGAAGGTCATTTATGCTTGTTGTATTAAGTTCTGCCATTTATATTTACTAAATATTGTGTAAAAATATTTTCTACGCAAATTTATTAAACTTTGTGTTAGTTAAATTATCTATCTCTTTCGTTATAACCACAATTATTTTTTTTATAAATATATACTACTAAATCAGCTAATCCCCAACCAATAGCAAAAGAAACAATATCAAGCATTTTATAATATTGTTAGTTTATCTTTAAGTAGATTTTAAAATTCTTTTTGATTTATCACATTTGGTGGCAGTTTTCTCAAGCTTATAGCATTTGTCGCCGTATCGATAAATTTCGTCATCAATTTCTGTAAATGGAGGAGCCCTAACAATTTTACATTTACTTCCTTTACAAGCAGCTCTAAAAAAAGTAGCTAATCCTATTCCAAGAATAATAGACATTAAATATTTGCCTGTGCTACTATTAACAAATTTTTCTAAATGCATATTAATATATATTAATATTAAAATGTATTAAAATTTATTAATTGTTAGTTTTGAAACGGATAAGATTTTGGTAAAATACCACATTCAGTTTCTGTTGGTTTTATTTCAAAACATTGTCCTGAATTATCTTTAAACAAATATTTATCCCAATTATCAGGATTAGGATATACATAGATAGTTTTAAAATCTGGTCCAAGAGTATATACACAAAAAAGACCAAATGCAAAACTAACTAAAAATACAGGCAATGAAACATATTTAGAAATCATTTATAATAGGTTTAGAAAATATATTAGAAGTCAACCCCTGTTTCTTCTTCTGATTCTTGTTCTTCCTGTTTTTCTGATTCATCTTCTTGTTCTTGTTTATCTTCTCCTTCATCTTCTTCATCTGAAAATCTTTGTTTTCTTGTATTTTTATTATTCGTATCAGGAGCTAAAATTAAAGATGGTTTTATTTTAAGAGTTTTAGAACGGCTAGCATCAGGTGCATTAGTTGTTTTACCTTTTATTCCTCTTATAAAACTAACAACTTGTGTACCTGAATAAAAATTATATTCCCCTTTTTCGGGGCTATTTTTAATTTGTGTTAGATGATATGTCTTATCTGGTTCATAATATTCAACGTAGTTTATGTCATATTTTAATTCTTGTATTTCTTTTAATTTTGGCATCATTTCATTTTTATAAAAAACAATAGCATTATTAACAATAGTTTCATCTCCACTTTTTATAAAATCTTTTATCATTTCTTTAAAAGGTAATAATAATCCTTGGTTAAATTCAATTAATGATTCATTTAAAATTTTAGCTCGAACTGGATTATCATTTTTAAGAAGATTTTCCTCAACTATAGAACCATAAAATTCAGCTTCTTGTTTAAGTTCATTTGTTAGTTCTTCAAATTTTTGAATAATTGCTTGAGGATTTTTGAAAAATAACGCATTATTTTTTTCTTTAATGATATTAAATTTAATATCATCTATTTTTTTAATATATTGATTAATATGTTCCTTAGCATTATATGTAGCTGTTTTATTTATTTCAATATTTAAAGGGCACGGATCCTGTATGTCTCCACATTTGGCGGTAAATGTACGCGTTCCATCTTTTACATCATAAGATATTTTAAATATCGTATTTACATTTCTTTTACAATTTACGCAAGGGAATTTAGGTAATTTAGAATAGGCTGATTTTTTTTCTCTTTTTGAGTCAGTTGATTTTAATATTGGTTTAATATATTTATTAAAATTAATAGTTTCATATTTGCTTTTAAGTGCGTAAAATTCGTTTATCGCTTCAGGAACCGATAAATTTTTATCATTTGTAATTGGAGGCAAATCTTCCTTTTTTGCTTTAGGTTTAGCTGTAGGTTTTTTAACAGTTTTTGGTTTTACGGGTTTCGGTTTGACTTCAATCTCAACTTCTTCTTCGACTTCGTCATCATCTACGTTAGCAAATGGGTCAGAATTAGTATAACTAGCGGGTTTTAAATTAGAACCTGGATTTGAAGTAGGATTAGAAGTAGCTGTAGCAGTAGGAGTAAATGGATTTAAATCTTGTTCTTCTTGTTCTTGTTCTAAAATGGATTTAGATGGTGTTTCTGCAAAAATGTCTTCTTTTTCTTCATTATTAGATTGTGAACTACTCATTATAAATTATACTTATATATTTATTCTATAGTCTTAACTTTTTATCGTAAATAATATCAAATTCATTATCCCAGTTAGGTAAGCCAGTAATTAATTTTTGTTGTGCTTCCGTTTTAGCCTGTTGATAGTTTTTAATTTTTTCAAGAATATAGCGTTTTTTTTCCATTTCCTTTTCTTCTATTTCTTCTGGTGTTAGTTTACCTTTGTATTTATAAAATAATAATATTGCTAAACTTATTAAAAATATAACTAACAAGCCAATATTATAAATCGTATTAATGTATTTTTCCCTAAATTGATGACATTGTTTTAAAGTTTCATTTAAGAAATATTTAATGCCAGGTTCTGTTAGAATCGGTCTATCCATACTAAATACTTTCAAAAAACAAAAATAAAATATACCAATTATCTATATGGATATATCATTTATTTCTTTAATTGTATTTACCATTTTAACAATAGTTTATTTTGCATTTCCGTCTACATCTGGTTTCCCTATAACAAAACCTTCTTTAACAATTGATGCATACACAGTTCCAGGAGTAATGCAAAATTGGTATTCTTCTTATACTGTTAGTTTAGGCATCTTTGTTTTAATAACATTATGTAGTCAATTTATAATTAATGTGGGTTATTTGAATTCTAAATGCGGATCAAATCCGGCAAATACATTTTCTGCGTTTAAATACACATTTGTGCCTTGGTTATTTATATTTGGTGTTTTAATTGCGACACTTTTTATTTTTCCAGGTTTTAAAAGTGCATTTTCAGATGTAATTGGTTATTTTATTGTTGCTGGAAAGGCGAATGATATTTTTGCCGAGTTGTTAGTTAATACGGAAGCAAATACCCCGGAATTGGCATCTGCGGCTGAAGCAATAGTTAAAATATGTGGTAACAAATCGGTTTTAATAAATAAACTAAATATAGAAAATTTTGGCGATTTATGGAATATATTGAATCCATTAAAAAAGCCTGAATTTCAGGCAGTAAATGGAATAGACCCTGAAGCAGCTAAAAGTATAAAACAAGCGTTATTAGATGTAGTTGTATTAAAAGATAATGTAGGAGAAGCATTATGGTATATATATTCAGCAATATTGATTTCTTCAATAGTATATTATAATTTAGCTGTCAAAGGTTGCGTTCAAGATATAAATCAAATTAAACAACAACACGATGACTATATTAAACAACAAGAAGCTAACCAAAAACAAGAGCAAATAGCGTCACAAGTACAGTATACTAATCAGTAAAAAATGTTTTAAGTTTCGCTTTAACCGAGGGTAGCTTCGCTTTAAGTAGGTTTCAAATTAAATATATAAGCGAAATTATAATTTAAAGAATACTTTCATATGATTTTAACGCATCTATAACACTATACATATTTTCATTAATCGCTTTTTGCTTTAATGCGGGCAATGTTTTTTCAGTAACTCCAGTATTTGATAAGTAAGGTATATATAAACATAGTTCCTTGACCCAATCTTCATTTGTTATAAATTTTTCTAAATTATTATTAATCTGTTTATTATTGTTAATTAAACGACTATAAACTAACAATAACGGTAACCGAGATTTATATACTCCATTTGTTAAAATATAGTGAGCAAGAGTTTCATTTCTTTTTTCTATAACTATAACTAAAATTAAAATGCTCTTAGCGTTACGCATAACAACTAAATTTATATTTGGAAAATCAATTAATTCTATTAATAATTTTGTAAATTGTGTAATACCATCATCTAAAGATATATCATTATTTAATAATATATCTATAGGTTTTGGACTTAAATCATCTTGACTTTCACCATTATATTGGAGCATAAATTTTGCGACATATTCCACTACATGAAAACAATTATCAATCCTAAATTTATCAATATTAAAAGCTTTATTTTTTGCCAATAAAATAGTAAGTGGAATTATATGTTGTTTACCTAATTTGTATCCATAAACATAATTCCATTTGCATGTAAATATTAAATCAGTCAATATATTTTTTCCTTCTTTATTTATTATATCACAATCATATAATCCACTTTTTATAATATTTTCTATAATCATAATATTTGCCAATTTTTCCGATGAACTTTTAGAAATGATATTTCCCTGAGGAGTTATTTTAGTATATAAGTTTTCAATTGCCTCAAAAACCTTTTTTGAATTGTCCTTTTTTAAATTATTAATATATAAATCCATCTTATACAAGCTGTTATATTTGTTATAAACTAACTAACTAATATTATTCAATTTTTTTAAATAATAATATATTAAAAAAAGTGATTTAAAAATAAGACACAAATATAAATATATTATAATTATGGATAGAGAAACTGCAGCTAAAGGTGTAATTGGTCTTACTTATGACGACGCTATTACTTATTTTAAGAGTCTAAAATCACCTAAAATTAACTATTATTTACGTCCAATTAAAATTAATAATATGGTTTTATTGAAAGACAAATCAATTGATGAAAATCGTTGTAATGTTGTAATTGAAGGTGGAATTATTAAAGGAATTGATGGATGGTTTTAATTAAGTCGAGGATAAACTAAATAATATAAAACAAATAAATAAGATAATATTCCTAAAAGTATAGATAAAAGCCAAATAGGTAAAATCGTTTTATTTTTATATCCGACACCAAATTGTCTTATAGAACCGTCATTATTATATAAAAATGCTGGATGAATCAAGTGAATAAATCCAAATACAAATATAAATACAATTATTGCGGCAAAAGTTGTATTATTTCTTGCAAAATTTCTTAACATTATACTTATATTATAATGTTAAAAAAAGACATTTATTAAAAACTTAAATACCCATTTCTTTAATTTTAATAGTAATCTCCATTATCTCCATCGCGTTCATCTCCCCAAGGATCCCCATCATCATAATCATCCGTTTGATTAAAATCTGCCGCTAAATCATTTGCTATATCTCTTTCTAATGCTTCTTCATTTAACACTTCATCTAAATCAAAATCACCATCTCTAGTTATTTGTCCTTTTCTTTTCAATCTGTTCTGTATTTCAGCAACTTTTTCAGCAACTTGTTTATCGTGCTCGAAATTATCTTGGTCGTAACTTTTAATTCCTTTCGATAAACCGATGCTATATAACGCACCTAATTTATGATGTTTCAAAATATTATCTACTTCACGTTTTTCTTCTGTTAAACCCTTAAGACGATCAGTAAAGTCATATTTTTCTGCTTCTTTCAATTTAAATACTCTATCTTCTACATCACCATAAGAAACATTAATAGTATCTTTACTTTTCATCATTACTGTTAAATATGCAACTAACAATTTGGCGGTTTCTATCTTTAATTTACTAACATCACCTTCAATGTATTCTTGTTCGCCTTCAGTAAAACGCATTTGTTGTTCTACTAAGAAATCAGTTTTAAATATTAATGATTCTGAATCTTCTTCAGCATTAGCTAAAACTTTAGTTACCATTGAGACATCCTTTGTTAAACTAACATAATTAATTAATACGTTAAGTAAGTAATGCTCGTATAACAAAAGAACAGTACGATTTTCAAATACAGAATATACTTCTTTATCTCCAATTTTAATATTACTTAATGCTGGTGTAGTTTTTGCCAATAATTCCAAACCTTTGCATTTGGATTGAATTTCAATAAGGATATTATTTATGACAGTATTACCGTAAAATTTATTTAATGGATCATAAAAACTTCGCACCATTTCTTTAACATTTTCTTTATGTGATTTGGCTAAACCCCAATAAGCAGGGGGATCAATATTTTGCATATTTTGATTTTTAATCATTGTTGGAAAAACAGAAGCAAATAAACTAACAAAATTTCTAAAAAAGAAAATAATATTATACATTGCATCATTTGATATTTTTTGTGATGCGTTGCGTTCTGTATCATATTTCCAAACAGTTAAATCTTTTAAGAAGTTTGTTAGTTTTTTCAATGTTATACCTGTTACTTTTGATTTATCTTTAATAAATCCAATAATTTCAGAACGCATTGAGTCATTTGCATCTTGTAAATAATCTTTTAACGCACGCATCTCTCGTGTATCTTCTTGAACTGTTATATCATACGTTTCAACCAGTGTTTCTATTTTTCTTACAAGTGAAGATGCAATTCCATCGTCGTTTGTGTCATCAATGTATGTTAAAGTGCGTTTTAAACTTTCAACACAAGAAGGTTTATCAAATGATAATGACATTCTTATAATGTTATTTCTACATACAATTTGAAATAAACGCAAAAACTGTTCTTTCGTATAATTTCTTCCATCTCGCTTTAATTTTGATATTTTTTCCCCAATAGTTTCTGATTTTGTCAAATAATTAGGTTTATCAATGCAAATTGCTGCTAAATCAGGTGTTAATGGTGATGTAGTTTGGAAATTACAAAAAGTTATAAATGCACGATATACTGTTTCTTCTCCAAATTCTGAAGAAACTTCCGGGAATATTCTTTTAGTATCGACTTCCGATAAAAATATGGCTGATTTGGTTAAAGTTCTAACATCTCTAATAAACGCACCTAAAGCGTGCACTATTTGATTATATTGTAATATATTTGGAGATTCATTATTGAAATATTGTAAAACAGTGCCTACATCTGATTTTTCGTTACAACAAGCATTATCTACAAACGGTTGTCCTGCTGCTTTTAGTAAAACATCCTTCTTTTCTACTATTTTTTGAATTTCTTCTTGAATTGCTAAAGAATATTGGATTATTTTCGACTCTATAACTAACAACTTCTCCAACTGTTTTGGACTACCTGAATTTATTTCTTGCTGTAACATATCCGTAAATCCTTCGCTAATATTTTCTAAATGACCTATATGAAATTTCCTTAATGGAGGCAAAAAATTAGTCCATTTTTGAAGACTATATTCCTCAGGTATTATTTCTTCCGGATTTAATAATATATATTCTGTTTTATCCTTCATTTTCCTATCAACTGCGCTAACCGGTAATAAATACTTAACAATAAATGCTTTGGTTAATGATGCAATTTTTTCCTCATTTTTTGGTAATGCATTCCAAGGTATTGTGCCTGGATCTCTGTTTTTAAGTGCAACGCAAGATAAATAATTTAATCCACTATCGTCGCCTTCTCCTTCAAGAGGAAATCCACTAAATGAACGCACACATCCGGGAAATGTCTTTTTAGTTTTAACCGATGGGATACAAGTTTGAATGCCGATTAATATTGAACCCAAAGTTAAATACATTAAGGTTTGACTATATACTGAAACATATGACGGTATTTTTTTGCCTTTTTTGGCAGCTTCTTGCTCTCGCTTTTTATAAGCAGGTTCCTTTTCAATGACAGAAGTATCGTTCATTAATTCAACAACCGTGCCAATAATAAATGCACGTTGATTTTCAATATCAATTCCCATATTACTTGTTAAAGTTGTAATAAGATTATTTACAATTTCGCCTTCGGGATCTAAACGCTTATCTTTTTTAGCTTTTTGTTCTTCGAGCATTGTTTCTGCAGCATCTTTTTCTAAAATATCGCGTGTTTTTTCTTTAAATCCGTCTTTATAGCCCTCACTATCGTCTGCGTCAATTAAAGTAATTACTTCACCGCTATTTACATCAACCCAAGCATCACCGTTATCACTTAATTTGCCAAATTTTTGAATATAATAATCCATTGCTTTTTGATATTCTTCTGGTCCCCTAAAGAATGAAAATGCTAATGCAACTTTAAATTCAGGAATAAGTTTTGTGTTAGTTTTTTTGCAATAAAACCAATTAGGGTCTTCCATTGTGCCGTCGACTACATTAGGAACTGACTCATCTCCCAAATAACAATAAGCTTTTGAAAATGTAAGCAAGTCACCGTATCGTTTAACAATATCGTTTTGACCGTTAATTAAATCACGTAGTTTAATATAAGGTGAAATAACGCGTTCTTTTAAATCTTCTTTTGCAGCTAAACCTAAATTATATTGGAAGTCATTTGCTTTTAAGTATTTTTTACGTTTTAGTTCTTGTAATCTTTCAAATATATTTTTATAATATTCGTTATGTTTTGAAATTTGTTTGTTTAATTCGTCTTTAGATATATTATAATTTTTGTCAAATTGGTCTATAATTTCTTTTAAGGCATTATTTACAATGGCATTTTTTGCAATTTCGGTTGATTCACATTTATCGTCAGTTTTGTTAGTTGAATTGTATATACAACTATATTCCATATTACATAATATATCTGGATCTGTTATAAATAAAGATGGATCTATGTCGTCATTTTGTTCCCAATTATCATCTCTTCTTACAAAATATAACATTTCTTTTGCCTTTGTTTGTGCTTTATCGTATGTTACGGTACAAATAGCGTAATCACCTTCTCTAACTTTTTTAGCTTGATTCACAAGTGTTTCTGCCATATATTCCGCTTCTGCTTCGGGCATTTTCTTCTTTTCGTGTAAATCATTTGCTAAATACAATTTAAACTCTTCGGAATCTAACGAATTTTTAACGCGAGAATATTCTGCATTTTCATTAATAATATTATAATTTGTTGTATCAAATTCTTTATCATAAAATATAACTTTACCGTTATCTGCTTCTACTTCTTCTTCACTATAATATTTTTTTGCAATAACGTAAGTAGTGCATTTGTCGGCATTTTTATCTTTTTCAATTATTGCTTTCATTTTATCCTTATCATTTTCAAAAACAGATTTTAATTCATCAGGATACATCAAGTTAATATTTCCTAAAGCAACTGAAGTATTATAATAGTTACCGAAATCATCCACTATTATTTTCTTTAAAAATTCGGAACCACTTATGGTAATTGGTTCATTGGGATTAATTCCATATACATTAAAAATTTCATTTTTAATATTTTCAAAAGAACTTTGAGCGAAAGCAGAACCTAAATTATAAAGGGGATTTGCAGAAAAGTCATAAGCTCCAGCTTTTTCTCCTTGTTTTTGCCCGGGGCGCTTTGCATATTTTATAGAAGAAAATGCAATATTATATTCTTTATATAAACGGTTATATTCATTTATTTTTTCGTATATGAATTTATTGATTTCTTTATATTGAAAATATGTTAAATCAAACGGATAAATTAAAAATGGTTCTAAATAATTGACGATATCGACCAAAGATAAACGTCCTTTAATATATTTTTTAACCAAATTAAATAATACTCTAATTTTGGGAATAATTATTTTCAAAAAGTTTCTGTAAATGTCAATGTTAGTTAATGATGAAGGTTTTTCGTATTGAGATAAATCTAATAAATATTGTTTAATATTATCAACAAAATTACTATCGTCGTATTCCAATTCATTATCTAAACCATCAATAACCACTTGAGTTACTTCAGTTTTTTGTTTAAGTAATTGCCAATAATTTAAAAAATGAAGATGAAGATTTGCTTTAACTAACAAATCCGTTCCAGGTAAATTTATTTGAGAAAATCTTACGGTCGGTTCAGGAAGTGTTACCATTGAATTGATTGCCATTGAATCATTATTTGTTAGTTTAACTCTATGGGCTATTAAACTTTGACCTTTTAAATTATCGGCGTGCAAATGTTCTAATCCGAGATTATATTTTTGTATTACAAATTTCTTTGATTTTATTTCATTATTAGATACAACTGTTGAATATAAATCCGATAAATTATCTACGATTGCACTTATATTTGATTGCACATCCGCTTCAACTATTACTCCATTTTGTGAATTAAATACTGTATTATTTTCCGTTGGAATAGGGAAAAAAGGTGTCATATGTGAATCTAATGAATAATACAAGTTATCATATTTATTTTGTCCTTCTACATTTTTGCTTTCTCTGAAATTTTTAAATAATTTTTCCATTTGTAATAAATCTGTTGTTTGATCTATATTATCAAAATCAGAAAAATTACTATTAACGGCGCCACCTGTTAAATATACCTTTTTCATATTGGTTGCAACCATCATAATCCAATATAAGTTATTTTTAAATCCAGCTAAATATTCGGCCAATGGTCTGTCTTCAGATGTTATTTTTACTGTTCCGTTAACATTTTCATTTTCATCAAATGTTGACGCAATTTTTCTCAGTTGTAAGAAACGTGTAATAAGTGTATGTATGTTATTTAATACTTTGTTAGTTCGTTTAATGCTGGGAACAGCGGAAATCATTTCTTCTAATAAGTCATTTGTTTGAGCTTCAATATTGTATCTATATTTATCTTTATCAATATTTACGTATTCTTCAATACTAATTGTTTCTCCAAACTGTAAATCATTTGCATCGAATAATAGTTTTTGTACTTTTTCTTTTAAAACTTTGGTTGGAATTTGTGGTCTAACTTCCATATTTTTATCTTTTTCTTCAACTTCATTTAAGTCTTCTAATAATTCTTCTTGAGTTACGACTTCTGGTTTAGTTTCAATTGGTGGTCTAATTTCAAATGTTTCGATTGGTAAGTCTTCGGGAATACCTTGATAATTAAAATTAATAAATAACGTGTCATCATCTGTAGTTTTTACTTCAATCATATCTTCCTCTAAATTGACGATTTTGCCCGTAATAATTACAGGAATATCTCCCCCAAAATAAATATTAACCCATTTACCGGGTAGCAAATCATTTTGTCTGGCAAATCCTTCTTCTGGGTTACTACTTATAACTTTAATGGAATCGATTGTGCCATCGCCGATGATTCCATCTTGAGAAATGGGTAAAATAGCTTTTTCAAAGGTTTCAGCATTTATAAGTTTTACTTTAGTTGGATCAATATATTCAATTAAAAATACGTTATTATTAAGGGTTTCATTATTATCTGAAGTAATTAAAATTATATCACCTAATTTAAGCATAACAGAATTTCCATCTTTAATGGTTAATGGTGCGTTTGTTATAGGTCCATTATCATCTTCGTCTTCTTCTTTTTGTTCTTTAACTTCATCTAAATTGGCAATAGGTGGAAGAACTTTCTCGGAATCTTCTTCTAAATTTTTGTCTGTATTATTAATATCAGAATTTGGTTCAACATTTATATTAGAATTTGGATTTGGATTTGAAATTGGATTTGAAGAAGGATTTGGGATGTCTGGTGTTTTGACAACTGAATCTGGATTAATGTTATCTTGTGATTTTGAATTATTTTCTGTTAACTTTGTATCTGACATCTTATATTGTATGTAGAAATTTTTATATATTATTTTATGTAAAATAATAAAATAATAAATGAATTGATTTAAAGATAAATTTATAAACTATGGTATAAATGGAACAAGAAATAGTATATAATTTATCGGCTATACCTGGTTTTAATGAATGTATAAAGAATAAAAAGGTTGAAGAAGCATATGAAAAATATTACACTATAAATGAATATTTTACTAAATCAAATGAGAAATATTATATTTTAAAATATTGCAAAGAATTTATGAATTCAGATATAATTAATAAATATGGTTTATTACGTTCAGTTATATTATCTTCAAGTGGTAAAGTGTTGTCGTTTAGTCCACAAAAATCGCAAAATCCGGAATATTTTATGAAGAACTATCCGTCATCAACTAGTTTTGAATTATATGCGGAAGAATTTATTGAAGGTACAATGATAAATGCATTTTTTAATAGTGAATGTGGAGTTTCTGGTTGTTGGCAAATTGCAACAAGAAATACAGTTGGTGCGGAAGTATCATACTTTAACTGGGATTCAAAATATACTTTTAATAAAATGTTTATGGAGGCTTGTGCTGCCTGTAATTTTAATATAAATACGTTAAATCCTGAGTATTGTTATAGTTTCGTATTACAACATCCCAATAATCGTATTGTAGTTCCAATTAAAACCCCTCAATTATATTTGGTTTCTGTATATAAGATTGAAAATAACGAGTCTGATAATGAAATAAGAGTAATACAGCAATCATTACAGAAAGTAATAGTAAATGGAATGTGGGATAAAACTGGAATTAAATTTCCCGCTAGTTATCCGTTTACAAGTTATACTGAATTAATAAATACGTATGCTTCTCCAAATGCGCCGTATAATATAGTTGGTATAATTGTAAAAAATAGAGAAACAGGTGAAAGAACAAAGTTTAGAAATCCGACATACGAAGAAGTAAAATATTTGCGAGGTAATCAGCCGAAGTTGCAATACCAATATTTGCATTTAAGAAAAGAAGGTAAGTTGCCTGAATTTATAAAATATTATCCGGAATTAAAGCCGGAATTATCAAAATTTAGAGATCAAGTGCATATGTTTACAAATACATTGCATCAAAATTATATATCTTGTTATGTAAAAAAAGAGAAGCCATTAAATCAATATCCAGATCAATATAGAACTCATATGTTTAAATTACACGAAATGTATTTGAATGAATTAAAACCTAGTCAATTATATGTAACGAATACAGTAACGCAAAAGTATGTAAATAATTTACATCCATCATTATTGATGTATTGTTTGAATTATAATATGAGAAAAAAGGCGATAGATACGATAAAAATGCAAGAACAAGATACAACATATACTTTTTTTAATTAATTATACATTTGTTTCATCAGCTACTTTGTTATTTTTAATATAAGTGGTTTTAAGTTCTTGTTTAGGAATAATTGGTTCTAATTCAAGTTTATTAAATTTGTTTTTTACTTTTTTAGATAAAATGCAAATAAGATATATGGAAACGAGTAATGCAATAGGAATATAAATTGCATAAATAAATATTTTATCAGATTCTTCCTTATTATTCTTAAGTTGTTCAGATGTAGCGTTATATTTAGAAGGTATGTGACTCATAATGGAGCTGGGACAGTTGCTTAAATTTGTAGGATAATTTGTGGGAATAATTGAGGTCATATATGTCGGTCCGTGTGACGTCACAAATATTGGTACCAACGTTGATATAATTGGCTGCATACTTGGTCTCAAAGTTGTTGGGGATAGAGTTGGAATTTGAGACGATAAAGATGGTGTAAATGTTGGCAATTCCGTTGAAATATTTGGCTGCATACTCGGTCTCAAAGTTGTCGGGGTTAGTGTTGGAATATATGACGATAAAGATGGTGTAAATGTTGACATATTTATCGATATATTTGACTGCATACTTGGTAACAAAGTTGTTGGATATAATGTTGGAAATTGACTCGATAAAGTTGGCATAAATGTCGACACATTTGTTGACGCATTAAACGTCAAATCAACACCTAAAATTTGCATATTATTATTTGTCGCCGTAATTAAATTAGCATTCGCAAATTTCAACAAATTTAATATCATAGTTATAGTCTGTAAATATGTGTTAAATGTATTTGAACTAACACCTAAATCTAAATTGGTTGATAATAAAGTAAATAGCATTGTTGGATTCTTTATATATGGACTATATATACCAGTTAATGTAATATTTACTTGTATAATTATTCTTAATTTTACATTACTTTGTAATCTTAAATTATTTTGCGATTCTAAATTCTCAAAATACGCATTTTTCCAATACAAATTTTCTTCACTTACATTTAATGTGCGTGCTGTTGTTTTAATTATAGCATTTTTTTCTAATTCATCAAATTTATCCGTTTTTACTCCATCCATTCTTAAATCAGTTTCAAAATTTAATTGCGGAATTTCTGCATTTGAGCTAGTCGGATTCATAGTTGTTGGATACATTTTTACTGAAAATACATAACTATAACTTTTATAACTTTGACTATTATAACTGTAACCGATGCTATTCTTCTTTTGAGAATAATAACTAACACTATTAATATTTATATAAGACCTTTGTTTTTGATAACTATAACTAACATAATTACTTGTCGAATATTGTTTATTTATATTTATACTCGATTGTATACTACTATACGACATAAAATTTGTCGATAATGAGTAAACAATGTTATTCGTTAATTGTAATATTAATTGGATTATTAATAATAAATACATCATATTATATATTTATTATTTTATAAATTACATTAAAAAAACTCAATTTTTTTATAAAACTTATTATCTATTCATAATATCTACTTCTTAAAATGCCCTTTAAATGTTTGTAATTTAGAAATTGCTGAACTAGTTATAGCCTTAAATAACATCTTTATATCAGATACTCCTTTATTTACATCTATAAATGATATACGTAATATACTATCGCTATCGTGCGGATGCATTTTTTTAAATCCAACATAATCTAACACTTTTAAATTTGTATATGCCAAATCATATATCTCGCTATTTAATATATTTCCTATTGTATAATCCTCATTTTCTAATGTAATATCATAACAATTTGGTAATGTTGTTTCTGCTGGTTTAATAATTATTTCATCATTTTCTACTGATGTTCTTAACATTTGGAATTTCTCAATTAAAACTCCCGCAGCTTTTGCTAATATTTCACTATTTTCATATATTCCAACAGATTGCAATATAAAATCAAATGTATTACTTTTTACATATCTTAAACCTTCTAATAGTTTCCAATTTGCAGCTTCAAATGATATTTCCTTATCTGTCTTACCTTCATCTTTCCATTTTTGCTTTCTTATTTCCAATTGTTCTAACATCTTTTCTTCATCTACAGTTGCTCCATAAGAACAAGTTCCCGTAACATTATACATACTATCATCTCTTGCAGTTGAAACACTAAATTCGCAATTTAGTTTGATTCTTTCACCTGGTAATTCGTCAGATAATTTAGGTCTTAATCTAACAAAATCAATATAATACTCTCCTTTACCATTAGGAGGAATATATGGCGGAAATATTTTCTTAGTATCGTTTTCGTCTAAATATGTATCATTTGTTAAATTTTTAATTTTAAAATCTTTAGTTGTAACGTACATTATGGTATCTGTTTTATTTTCAACATCTAATTCAAGTAAATAATTTTTAACGGGAAAATCAATATCTGATATGCAAATAGGAATACAACTTAAACGCTGCTTAATAATTTCATTATTAAGACGAGTCGTATTAACTTGTATATTACATTTATTTTGCTCGTATGGAGTAGTTTTAAATACAATAATAGGAATATCGGATAATATAGTTCTTCTAATAGCATTAGCATAAGAAACATTTATGCCAGACATAGTAAATGTCATAATTCCATCTTCTTCTTTTAATTCGCTGATTTTAGACATAGTTATGTAATAATATATAATTATATTTAATATTAAATATAATTAAATCAATTTTTTTATAATTTAGCAAAAAATAAGTTTAAAAAACGAAATATTTTGTAAGAACTAAATATAATTAAATGAGCAGCGTACTATATTATAGTAATTTTTGCGAACCTTCTAAAAAATTATTACAAACTGTAGGAAAAATGCAAACTAATGATATGCATTTTATTTGCATTGACAATCGTGTTAAAGATTCAAACGGTAAAATTTATATTCAACTTCAAAACGGACAAAAAATTATAATGCCAGAACATATTACCGGAGTTCCAGCTCTAATGCTTTTAAATCAAAATTACAAAGTTATTTACGGTAATGAAATTTATAATTATATTAAGCCAACACAACAAACGCAAGTTAAGCAAGCCACAAAAAATAATATGGTACCAATGGCAGCTCAAGATGGATTCGATAGTTTCGGGGGATTTGGCGGTAATGGAATAGCATCAGATAATTACAGTTTTTTGGATCAAAATGATGAAGAATTGGGCGTAAAAGGTAATGGAGGTTTAAGACAAATGCATAATTATGTTTCTTTAAATGATTCAATGAATTTTAATTATAATTTACCACAACAAGACCCAAATCAATCTAAAGGTGCTTCTAAATTAAAAGAAGGAGAATTAAGTATAGAAGCATTACAAAGACAAAGAGATCAAGAATTATCTGGTTTAGGATTCAATAGAGCACCACCTGGAGCACAAACATTTAATAATGAACAATTTAATAAACAATTCGATCAACAATTTAGAAGATAAATATTAAAAATAATATATTTTATAAAAATATATTATTATGGAATTTGAAAATCCAAAAGCCAATCAGTATACAATATATAGCAAAAGCGGTTGTCCTAATTGTTTAAAAGCAAAGGACTTGTTAAAAGAAAATAAACTAACATATAATGTTATTAATTGTGATGAATATTTATTGGAAGATAAAAAGGGATTTTTAGAACATATAAAATGCATTTCTAATGGTATAGAAACCAATATATTTCCAATTATATTTTATAATAATTTGTTAGTTGGTGGTTATAAAGATTTGCAACAAAATATTAAGGAAAAAGAGTTTAGTCTTAATGAAGATTTTTAATATATTTAATAAAAAACAATTTAAAGAAAATAATATAAATTACTATAATATGGCATCAAATCTAGTAACTGTTTTTAACAATCATTTTGAAGAATTTATTGGGGATATTCAGGCGGTATTTCCAGAAGATCCGGATATTTTAACTGCTAAAAATGCTTTGGCGACAATGCGTAAGGCAAATCCGAAATTGTTAAGTAAGATTTGGGTTGCGTATGTTGTTAATCCTTATGCGGCACAAATAGAGGCGGGTGATATTTCATTTTTTATTGATAAAGATTATTCGAGTGATGTTTCAAAATCAGATAATTCAGAGAAAATAATGGAAGCAATTGATCGTTTGCGTGGACCAATTAAGCAAATGTCGCCTGAAAATCAAGAAAAGACAATGAAATACATTCAAAATTTGACGAAGTTGTCTCGTATGATTCAATAAATATTATAATAAAATAATTTAAACATTGTATTACATTATTTTGTAATATAATGTTAAGCAAAACACCTGTAAAAAATCTATGTAAAAATTGTAAATTCTATGTGCCTTATTTTCATAAGGGACAAGAATTAGAGAAGTTTTCAAAATGCTCTAAATTTATGAAAAATAATGATGTAACGACACTTGTTTATTCAAATATAATGCGTAGTGTTGATTTTCATTGTGGACCAAACGGCAAACATTTTGTAAAGGCAGTTAAGTCTTCAGTTGATGTTTAGATTGTTTCTGATTTCTTATTTCTCTAATCTATTTCCTATTTTATCTAACAAATCTTCGCTGTAAACCATTTTGCCAGAAGGTTTATATTTATTAATTGGCGTATATTTTTTACTATTACTTATCTGTTCTACAGGAGGTTGGTTGTCATCCTCATCATTTTCTTCAATAATTTGCCGTCCATATTCGTCAACTTGAATTCCAGTTTTCTTTTTAATTTCATCACGGACATAAGTTGGAACCCAATGATGCCAAGAAATTAATAATAAATTTGGATGAAAATAACGTACTGCAAAACCATTTTTTTCTAGTGTATCAATTAAAAAAGCAATACAACCTGCTTGATCGTATTGACCGACGCCAAAAATAATTTCAGGTACAAGATACCAGCAACACTTTTCATTTAATTTTTGTCTGGCAGTTGTTTTAATACGGACGTGAACTCGGTTAAGAATCTTTCTGAAAAGCTGTAATTTTTCTAAATCGTGTTGTTTCTTTTTTTCGTATAATTCATCAATATTTATTTTTTCAGAAAAATCAGCAAAATTATCTAAAGTAAATAAATTTGTCATTTGTTCTTCCAAAAGAAAATATTTTTATTATTTGTTTTTATAAAATACTTATTTTAAAACTATTTAAAGACTTTTTAACATATTAATATTAATGACTGTTAAACACTTGGTTATATCGGGCGGTGGCCCACTTGGATTAAGATTTTTAGGCGCATTAGAACACCTGGAAGAAAATAATATTTGGAAACTTCAAAATATTGAAAGCATTTACGCCACATCTATCGGATCCATTATTGCCGTATTTATTTGTCTTGCATTTGATTGGAATACTCTTAATAAATACATAATTGAACGCCCTTGGAAAGACGCATTTAAAGTTAATTTTAAACAAATTTTTCAAGCTTATGGTAACAAAGGTTTATTCGATAAAAATATTTGTGAAATTGTATTAAAACCATTATTAAAAGCTAAAGATTTACCTATTGACATTACTCTTCAACAATTTTATGATTTTTGTAAAATAGATTTACACTTTTTTGCATTTGATATCAACAAATTTGAAACAGTTGAAATCAATCATAATTCATATCCCGATATGTTGTTAGTTCAAGCTTTAACTATTTCTAGTTCTTTACCCGGTATTTTTATGCCAACCATTTTAGACGATAAATGTCTTATTGATGGCGGCGTTATGTGTAATTTTCCAATTAATGAATGCTTAAGAGATCATACTTTAGAAGAAGAAATATTAGCAATTAAAATTGATAGCAAAAATAATGACAACGATAATGCTAATTTAAGCGTTAAAGAAGATTCTACTTTACTTGAATACACCATTTGTTTAACTATTAATTCTATGAACTATATTAAAAATAGTGTTAAACTTCAATCAATTAAAAATACCGTGTTAGTTAGTAACATTCAAGGAAACCCTTTATCACTTGATTCTATTAAAGAAACTATTAATAGCGCCGAAATTAGAAGGGAATTATTTACACAAGGCATTGAAGATGCCAAAATATATTTATTAAAGAACAGTATGTAAAAACTGCTCCATTGTTGATTTCGTTGGTTTTGCGTCATATTCTATAACCTGATTATCCTTTACTAATTTAATTGTTGGATAACCTTCTATCTTATACTTATCCATTAATTCATCTATTTCTGCCGTCTCATTCGTGCAATTATACTCCGTAAATACTACATTATAACCATTTATATTTTTTCCTTCATATTCAGATTTTAATTCCTCCCATTCTGGCTTAGCTGTCTTACAATGAGGACACCAATCCACGTAAAATAACATCATATTTGCTGTCTTATTTGATGTTACATTGTCTTTACCATTTTCTCTATTTGCGTTATAACTTGTTAACGACTCAGTATATGATTTATAACTACTATAACCAAACCAAATAAAAAATATTACTGCTATAACAAATAAACCAATTGTTATCCAAGACATATTCGATGTTAAACCACGAATGCGTTGCATAATGGATGAAGTTGCTGAAGTTGGACTTAATTTATTGACGAATTGCTGAGATGATTGCATTTATATATAATAAATAAGAATAATTTAGAATATGTTTTAAACGAATATAAAGTTTATTTTACATAGATAACTAACAAATGTTAATTAGAAATAGCGACGGAAAAATTATAATTATTTTTCGTAAAGATTGCAAAAATGAAAGAGTATATAATCAAAAAATATATGATATTATTCAACAATATCATATTTCTCCTAAACTAACTAACACAAATATTTTATCTTCTAAATCTAAACAAAAGAAAATTGTCGAATACAATTCTGACAGCGATTAGCTTAGTTATATTTTTTTCTTAATATATTATATAATAATATATTATGACCAATAAAACAAAAAAACGCCGCATATTTTCTAAAAAAGACTTTTATTCTGGTGACGGCTTCGTCACATCTATTTGGGGAGCAGCTCAATGGCATATGCTTCATACTATTAGCTTCAATTATCCCGTTAATCCTACTTTACAACAAAAACACCAATATCGTAATTATATTTTATCTTTACAACACGTATTACCGTGCGGGGCTTGTAGGAAAAATCTAACTAACAATTTTAAAAAATTACCCTTAACTATGGCACATATGAAATCCCGTGATACATTTTCACGTTACATTTATAATTTACACGAACACGTAAATAAAATGCTTAATAAGAAATCAAATTTGACTTATTGTGATGTCAGAGAACGGTACGAACATTTTAGAGCCAGATGCACCGATCCTAAACCTAAAGTATTTAAAATATCCGATTTTAAACGCACCAAAAAGAACAAAAAAGAAAAAGGTTGTACTGAACCATTATATGGTAAGAAATCACGTTGTATTATAAATATTGTTCCGCAAGAAGAAAAAGGACAATCAATTCAAATTGATAAAAAATGTATCAAGTCTAAAAATGAATTAAACTAACTAATTTTATAATTGTTCTCTAAATTCATCTTTTTCTGTGCTTAATTCTTCGTCTAAAGTTTTAATTCTTGTAATAGCATCTGTTAACAATTTATTATTTAATGATAATCTATCTTTTCCATATATATCCGCTATTTCTGTATGAAGTGAAGTCAATATTGATGTCGGAAATACAGTAGAATAATCGTCATTTTTTCTATCTAAATTAATATTTATTTTTTCTTTTATATATCGTTCTAATGAACGCATACGTATTTTCTTATTTGAATCTAAATAACTTTTATTTAAATCAGAACTATATATTTCAATACCAAATGTTGTAAATATTTGAGGATCTATTAGTATTAAATCATCTTCACTAGTTAACCATAATACTACTGCGTGCGATTTTTCTTTATTTTTAATTGGATATGTTAGTGCAGTTATAACTGATTGATTTGGTTTATAACCATATTTTAAACGCATTGATTTCATCTTATCTTTTAGTCTATTAATATAACTTTGTATGTATTCTAATTCATCCTCTAATTGAGGATTTGGATTTATTTCAGTCCATTCACCTTTAACATCTAATTCTTGGTTCATATATTTCGCCATTTGTTCTTTATTGAATCCGGGTTTATATTTCATCATATTGATAGATAATTCTTCAAAAGTTGGTATTTTAATTGTTTTTAAAAATAACATTGTATTTAAACTACAAGTTCCATAATAATTTCTATAAATATCTTTTACTTCTCCTGATTGTTTAATTCTCTCAATAACTTCTGTATCAGTTGTGTTAGTTATTCCTTTAACAAAAACTAACAAAAGTCCAATTAAAAATATAATTAGTTGCGGATTTGCGCCACCTTTTTGCGACATTTTTCTTCTTTTATATTTTGTTAGTTTGTTTCTATATTTTCTTTTATTATTTTTAATTGTTTTTCTTCTTTTTCTTTTTCCTCCTAATAGTTGGGTATCTTTATTTATTTCTAAACCTTCTAAAACCATTTTTACAGCATTATAAACTAACATATTATTAAATTCACATTCTGTTTTTGGCATTTGCATTAATGTTTGATTTATTATTTCTTCAATTGGTATTTTTGTTTCTACTACCTTTGTATTTATATTGTCTTCCATATTATTAATAAGTATTTTAATATATTTATTAATTTATTTACCCCTCATATTTTAAGATTCTTAATATTTTTTTTACTCTTTTTACTTTTTTTACTTTTTTTATTTTTTTTACTTTTTTTTACTTTTTTACCACCATGAGTTACAATATATGTATCTAAATCAGGTAATAATTGAGGATAACGTGAAGTATAAATATTTAACAAACATCTATACCATTCAATAGTAGCAGGAATAATTTTATTTTTCATTTCATAATATTTAGAACCACTATTATTCCAATTGCTATGTTCATTAATATATGTGCCTAATATATCTCTTAACGGTAAAGAACTTACATAAATATCAGGAATTGATATTTGTCCACTTGTTATTTCATCATAGTTAAATTTTTTTTTTAAAAAACTATTTAATACTATAACTTTATTTATAATATCATTATATTGTTTTTTAGTGTTTTGAAATTGGGATTCTGTTCTATTTTCTAAAAAAAGTTGTTCAATATATGGTTTTATCCAACTTTTATAATCTGGTACAACCATTCTATAATCTTTTCCATATCCCGGGTTTGGTTTATATTTATTTATCCAATTAATTAAACATTCTATCGAATTTTTAATATTTTCTTCTTTTGATTTGGGTTGAATAGTTTCTAAATCTTTAATAAAATTATCAATTTCTGTTGTCATATAATATATTATTATTTTATTTCTATAAGCTCTGTCCCTGTATTTACATTCCAAATGTAGAGAAATCATTTAAAACTGGTATAGGCATTGTATCTGGATTAAATGCTTTGTAATTTGGTACCTTTTTGCAATCAAAACTTGGTTCCGGGCACCTCATTATAGGACAAGGACCACATTTTGATGAATCACCACTACTACTATCATCAGGAACTTTAATTACAGTGGGGGCTGGACAAACTGGCGGAACTACTTCTGACTTCAAAATATACAAGTCTTCTTGGCCGGCAGGTATCATACTCTTTGGAATGCCTTGTGGTAACGAATTATAGTAAGCACTAGAATCATATGTTGCCGCCGTATTTCCTGATGGACCTTGAATCATATTTGACGCAGCAGAATACAAACTTGAATAAGCATTTGTAAACGCATTATTATAATCGGACCCCTTTGAAACGCTACCAGAGTCATATTGATTTATGGTTTCGTCATCATTTGAGTAAGCATAAACATTATCAGCATAATAAACGATTTTGTTACCATTTGGACCGACAATTTTAATTGCTTTTTTACCATTTAAGTCAATTATAGTGGCTTTGCCTCCATTGGGACCAATAAATACCTTTACACTACTGCTACTTGAATTGGTATCAATATAATACACATCAGTTGAACCATTTTTGTTAGTTACAACAATTAAATTATCGGTTGATGTACTAATAATACGGGCAGTGGCACCATTTGGACCATAAAATATTGAGGGATAAGATGATTGATCGTAATGATTATAATTGTCATAATCTGTTCCGCTATAGCTATTATTATTGTTATTATTATCTTGATTGGATTCGGAATTGTCGGGATAATCTGGGCCATCTAAATCATCAGCATCAATCGTATCAGCGGCGGTATCTATACTATAAGTTACTTTGTTAGTTCCATCCGCATTTTCAGTATAAAAAGTTTGAGTATTAGATCCCGACATTTTAAATACGGCCTTATTGCCACTAGCATCTTTATAACGAACAACAATTCCACCATCTTTATTTTCTGAACTATTTTGTTGGTATACAACCCTTGTGTTATCAGTTTTGGTTATAACGGCTGTAGATGAAGAGACCGCAGCTTTAAGACCGTCAGAAGTTTTAAAATTATAAATTCCATTAAAACCAATAACTGGTGAATATGTTACTTTATTAGTACCATCTTTTTTTTGTGTATAAAAAGAAGTTGTTCCTGATTTAGGTATATTTATAACGGCAATATTGCCGCGTGAGTTAGTATATGTTACTGTGTCTCCAGTACTATCAGAAGTTGTTGTAGTTTTATTATATGTAATTCTGCGACCATTTGAAGAGTTAATTACAGCAACATCATCAGATACTGATGCTTTTGAACCATCACTACTTGTAAAATCATAAGAGCCTGTAAATCCTTCAATTCTATTTCCTAAAAATTGGAATAAAATTAATCCAAATAATAAAATAAGGAAAACAATTAATAATTTATTGTACATTGTATAATTTATATAGTGAAAAAAGTTCATAAAAAATAATTGATTTCTTTTAATTATAATTATAAACTAACATAATTTATATAAGATGACTGCTAATGAAGATTGGATAAGTGCTGCTATTATTGAAGATAGTGATGAAGAAATCATTGAAATTATACCTAAACCAAAACCAAAAATCCGCAAAACAAAGGTAAATGCAAACATAGAATTAATTGAAGAAAAAGAAGTTAAAAAAAAATCCGTTAGCACTGGTTTAAAGCAGTATTTTAATGAATCATTATCTATTTATGAAATTGGTATAGATGAGGCGGGAAGAGGACCAATGTTTGGTAGAGTATATGCTGGAGCAGTTATTTTACCTAAAGATAATCCAAATTTTAAATTTGATTGGTTAAAAGATAGTAAAAAATTTCATTCAAAAAAGAAAATAGAACAAGTTGCTGATTATATTAAAGAAAATGCTTTAGCTTGGGCTGTTGAATTTGAAGACGAACAAACTATCGATGAAATTAATATTTTGCAAGCAACTCAATCCGCAATGCATAAAGCAATTAAGAACGTTCTTTTAAAACTGGATAACAGCATAACGTTTGATAATGTACTTTTGTTAGTTGATGGTAATTATTTTAAATCATATACGGCAATTAATAAAACAAAAACAAAATTAGAAACAATAAAGCATTTAATTGTAGAAGGAGGTGATAATAAATTTTGTGCTATTGCTGCGGCATCAATTTTAGCTAAAGTTGAACGCGACAAATATATAGAAGATTTATGCGTTCAAAATCCGGAATTGATTGAATATTATGGAATTGATTCAAATAAAGGATACGGATCCAAGAAACATTTAGATGGAATTAAAGAACACGGAATAACAAAATGGCATCGTAAGACTTTTGGAATTTGTAAACAATTTGCTTAACTAACATATTAATTAATATATTTTTTTATACAGTTATATTAATGGCAAGAAAAAAGAAATCAAGTAGCAGTGAAATGAGCGATTCGTATGAATCAGAAGAAGATGAAACTATGACTTTTTCTGATACTGAGGAAGAAGATTCTGAAGAACCTTCCACGAACTTTACGGAAACTCTTCCGGAAGATTCTAATATTAAATTTGGACGCCGTATTTCTGAAATAAAAACTAATTCTAAGCGTAGCAGTTTGCCAAATACCAGTTCTATTTTTACTAAAAGTCCGAGATCTCTAAATAGCTTATGGAAAAGCAGTAGTGCTAAAACTAAATATACTACCTTACCTAACACAAGCTCTATTTTTACTAAAAGTCCAAGGTCTTTAAATAGTTTATGGAAAAGTAGTTCTAAGCGAAGCAACTCTAAGCATAGCTCTAAACGCAGTAACTCTAAATCTAAATCAAGTAGCGCTAAAACTAAATATACTACATTACCTAACACGAGTTCTATTTTTACCAAAACAAAATCAAAAACGAGATCTTTAAATAGTTTGTGGAAAACAAGTTCTAAGCGCAGTAGCCCTAAACGAAGTTCTAAGCATAGCGGCTCTAAACGTAGCAGTACAAAAGCCAAATCAAGTAGTTCTAAAAAAGAAGATGAATTAAGACCATATTCTTTACCAGGTTCAATAAATTCTCCAATTGAATCTGTAGAAGAAATTGTAGCTGAAAGTATTGAAACATTACTTCCACAAAGCAAACGCAGTAGTTCAAAAAAAAGCAGCAGCGCAAAACGAAGTAGCTCAAAGAAAGTAGATAGCATTAGAAAAGCTAGCATACCAAAACGAATAAGCAGCAGTGCAAAACGTAGTAGCAGTGCAAAGAAGGCAGATAGCGTTAGAAAAGCTAGCATACCGAGAAGAATAAGTAGCGCAAAGAAGGCAGATAGCATTAGAAAAGCTAGCATACCGAGAAGAATAAGTAATGGTAAAAAGGTAGATAGTATTAGAAAAGGAAGTCCAATGTTAAAAATGTGGTATCCAAAAGCCGTAAAACGCGTTTCTCCAGCTAAAAAGGTTGACTCAATAAGAAAAGCTAGTCCTTTACTTATGCAAAAAAAACAAGTAAAGGTTATTACACCACAAAAATCGGAAACTATATCTATTTCGGAAACAGAATCTCTTAAAGATAATGGACCATCATTATACGATAGACTTAAAATGACGTTTAAAATTAATAAAACACAAAAAAATAGACCCGAAGTTGTTAAAGAACAAAAACCAATTAAAAATATGGTTGTAAAACAAGAAACAAGAAAAAATAAAACGCTTTATGAACGTTTAAAAAGTATGTTTAGTTATGGTAAAAAAGGTACGCGTCGTGCGTTTAAATCTATGAAAAAGGCAATATCAAAAAGATTGAAAAAGAAAAGTCCAAAGGAACAAAAACCACAATCTAAATCTAATAAGAAGAAACAAAGTCCAAAGAAAAAACAACAATCTAAATCTAATAAGAAGAAACAACAATCTAAATCTAAAACAAGATCTAATAAAAAGAGAACAAATAAAAATAAATCAAAATCTAATAAAAAGAGAACAAATAAAAATAAAACAAAATCTAATAAAAAGAAGTCAAATAAAAATAAAACAAAAAAACAAAGACAAATAATAATACGTCTATAATAAATTAAATATTACATAAAATAATTAATTTATTTTTATATTTAAGCACTACATGACTCACATATTTCTTCTTCAACTTCTTTTTTATTTTGTTTTTTTTCCGGTTCAATTGTAAATTGTTGTGCTTGATGCTTCGCCTTACGCCTTAAATAATATATTCCCGTTTTTAATCCTTTTTCCCAAGCATAAAAATGCATTGATGTTAGTTTACCATATACCGGATCTTCCATCCATAAATTTAGACTTTGACTCTGGCATATAAACGCACCTCTATCAGCCGCCATATCTATTACGTGTTTCATTGGTATTTCCCATACTATTTTATATTTATCTCTTAACTGTTGAGGTAACATTGTTAGTTGCTGAACTGAACCCTTATTTGCAACTATATTGTTTTTAATTTTTTCATTCCATAAACCCAAATTAATTAAATCTCGCATTAAATATTTATTTACCACCACAAATTCACCCGCTAAAGTACGTCTACTATAAATATTACTAGTTAATGGTTCAAAGCATTCATTATAGCCTAAAATTTGTGACGTAGATGCAGTCGGCATAGGTGCAACTAATAATGAGTTCCTTAAACCATATTTAACTATATTTTGCTTTAACTTAGTCCAATCATATCTTCCTGGTGTTGGTTCCACATCCCATAAGTCAAATTGTAATAATCCTTGTGAAGCAGGTGAACCTTCAAATGTACTATAAGAGCCAAAAAGATTATAATTAGTTTGGGTTTCAAAATGCTGTAAATCATATTCATTTGTTAAAAACTCTTCTACTTCTCTTTGCGGGTTACATTTATCTTCTACAATATCCTTTAATTGAAAACATAATTCTTTTGCAATTTCGTTACTTTTTTCTAATGCTGCGTGATATATTGTTTCAAATATTAATTTATTCACTTCTTTTGCTGCATCCGAATGAAATGGAATATCCATCATTATAAACGCATCAGCTAATCCTTGCACACCAATTCCAATGGGTCTATGACGCAAATTGCTGCGTCGAGTTTTTTCCGTAGGATAAAAATTAATATCTATTACTTTATTTAAATTGTTAGTTACTACTTTTGCAACTTCGTGTAGTTTATCATAATCAAATTGTTTTGTTTCTTGGATTACAAATGCAGGCAATGCAATTGACGCTAAATTACACACAGCCGTTTCTTTATCGTCTGAATATTCTACTATCTCAGTACATAAATTAGACGATTTTATAGTTCCGAGATTTTTTTGATTTGATTTTTTATTAGATGCATCTTTATAACATAAATATGGCGTGCCTGTTTCCATTTGGGCGTCTAAAATTGCAAACCATAGATCGCGAGCAACTATCGTTTTCCTTGCCTTACCTGCGCGTTCATATTTTTCATATAATTTAGCAAAATCGTCGCCGTAAACGTCACTTAAACCGGGACACTCGTGAGGACACATTAAAGACCATTTACCGTCAGGTTGTTTAACGCGTTCCATAAATAAATCTGGAATCCATAAAGAATAAAAGAGGTCACGTGCTTTAAGCTCTTCATCCCCGTGATTTTTCTTTAAATCTAAAAATTCAAAAATGTCGGCGTGCCACGGCTCCAAATAGATGGCAAATGAACCGTTTCTTTTTCCGCCTCCTTGGTCAACGTACCTAGCAGTGTTATTAAACACACGTAACATAGGTACAATTCCATTTGAGGTTCCATTTGTTCCCTGTATATGCGTTCCTTTTGCCCTTATATTATGAATATGTAGACCAATTCCGCCTGCAAATTTAGAAATTAAAGCACAATCTTTTAATGTATTGTAAATTCCCGAAATACTATCTTCTTCCATTGCCAACAAATAACAGCTCGATAATTGTGGTCTAGGAGTTCCAGAATTAAATAATGTAGGTGTTGCGTGAGTAAAATATTTTTGCGACATTAGATCATAAGTTTCTTTAATTAAACGCATAGCATCTTGTTTATCATTATTAGTGCAATGGATTCCAATTGAAACACGCATCCACATATGTTGAATCCTTTCAACGACTTTGCCATTAATTCTGAATAAATAAGCACGCTCTAAAGTTTTAAATCCAAAATAATCAATTAAATAATCGCGATTATGATCTATATATGAATCAATTTCATCTTTATTATTTAAAACGAAATTGTACAAATCTTTAGACACTAAAGGATTAGAAGTATTATGAATATCTTTAAATTCATATAATTTAGTCATAACATTAAAAAATGATGAATCAGTATTTTTCTGGTGATTTGATACAACAATACGACCGGATAAGATGCCGTAATCCGGATTCATTGTAGACATAGAGGCACATTGTTCTGCAGCAAGTTCATCAATTTTGGTGGTAGAAATGGTGTCATATAATTGATCGATAACTTTCATAGTTAGTTGAGAATAGTTAATATGAATATTTGCTTCTTGTCCGAGTTTTTTAATTCTATTAAGAATTTTATCAAACGCAATTTCCTCAAATTCGCCATTTCTTTTTGTAACACGCATATCCAAAGAATTAGTCGCCATATTTAATATAATATGTTAGTTTAGTTTTAAATCAGATTTGTATTATATATTTAATTTTTTATAAAACTAATATATAAGAAAATGTCTAATACTTTTAAAGGAAGTGTTTTGTTTTTATTAATAATTATGATTTTAGGATTATTTTTAGCCAAATATTTGTCGTTTCAAGAAGGATATGTTAATATTAATGATGTAACTGGCGATTATCCAAAGGCTGTTAGCCAAGCAATATTAGATGATTATCCATTAATTGGTAAGAATGAAGTATCTCACGATAGTGCTTCAGAAATGTGGTGGAAATATCCAACATTTTCTTTGCCATCTTTTAAGCAAATAACTAACAACTTACGATATTTTAAGAATCCAGATATAGGTACGTGTACTAGACCAGAAATGTGTGGTGCGTTATATCACGATAAAAAAGTTCCAACAAATGAAGTAGTACCATTACCTGAAGCAGAAGAAGGAGATGGAGCAAGAGTTGGTTATTATAGATCAAATCCAAATATATTATTTTGGTCTATTCCAACAAATGAAAATATATTGTATTAAACTAACAAATTTAATATTATTATAAATTAGTAATATTAAATGAATATAAATAAACGTTTTAGAGAAGAAGATGCAAATAATAATTCGATGCGGTTAGAACCAGCCGTAAAGCGTAAACTAATTCCTTTTCCGAAAAGTTCTGCCGAGGTGCCACCGGTAGCACAAGAACCAGCCATACCATATGGTACATTTTTTACTTCCCGAATTATCGATAGTTTTAATCAAAGAATTAATAATGGTAAACTAACAATAATGAATTTAGAACAATTACTTGGAAAAATGAATGAAATCAATGGAAATAGAGAATATCAAAACAAAATTTTATTACAACAACTTTTACCTAAATTAGTTTGCAAAAATATGGGAAAAGCTTATACTGAAGAAACTGTTGAAAGAGGAATAAAAACAGCTGAATACTTAAATTATGATAGTTGCTTCTTAATTAATACACAAACTAACAATATTAATGAAATGTTTAAAGGATTTTTGGTAGTACAACGCGCTGAATGTGCTAAATATCCTAACGTATATTGTTTAAAATTGGTATGTGCTTTAGAACAAGGACATTTGTTAGTTGGTTGTTATTTATATACTATTTTAAATCATCCTAATTTACCCGCCGATTTTAATAAAATTAAATTATATCCTATTGTAAAAAATCAAGAAACACCTTTAGACAAAATCGGATTATTAGAAATGAGCGCATCATATGAAAATATAAGTGCGTTATGTTTATACACTAAATTTGGATTCAAAGAAGATAAAAGTTTGCGTGGATATTATTCAAATTGCTTTAGAGAAGAAAATAATTTACCTATGATAGTGGATTTAACATCAGTTTCGGATGATAAAATTATAAAAATAGTTAAAAAGGAAGATGATGGGTTTCAGAAGCATATTATATGTCAAATAACAGATAAAAAACTTCAAAAGTTATTAGGATATCTTTATAAAATTAGAGATAAAAGAATGCAAGAACTAACAAAAAATAAAGATGATTTAGAGTTACAACGTAAACTAACAAATATAAATCGCGATATAACATCAATTGAATCAAATAAAGCCCAATCTATTGAAAGTTCGGACCATTTTAAAGAAATGTACGAAAATATATTTGAATCGTAAATTTATAAATTAGTTATTTATTAAAAATTATAATAAAATTAATTAAATATAATGAAAGGATATTTAATTAATATGAAGAGTAGACCAGATCGATTACAAAACTTTAAAAATAATGTTGAAAAATATTTACCTGACATAAATATAGAGTTAGTTGAAGCGGCTGATGGAAAATCTTTAGATTTAAATGATATCGAATTAAAAAAAAATATAAACGAATGGAATTTTAAGTATTTAAATGATAAATGCTTAAGGGGAATTGTTGGTTGTTGTCTCAGTCATTTGAAATGCTATAAAAAAATGATTGATGAAAATATAGATAAAGCAATTATTTTTGAAGATGATTGTATATTTAGGAATGACAGCTATAAAAATATCATATTAAATGAAACAATAATTCCTGAAGATTGTGGAATTATTTGGATTAATTATTGGGAAAATACAGATTATTGTAATATTAAACCTTCCAAATATCCTAATATGTCTTATTTACCAAATACAGCGCCAACTACTGAAGCTTATATAATAACAAATAAATTTGCAAAAATACTTTACAATAATATTCATAATGATATAGGAGCTATTGATGTTATGATTAAACAAACATTTAATAAATTTTCCGAATTAAATCCATATATTTTAAAAGACCCTCCATTTAAACAAAATAACAGAAGTGATAGCGATATAAGATAAATTAATTTGTTTTAACAACAGTTATATTACCGTCCTGTGGTTTACTACTGTCCTGCGGTTTAAAGAATTTTAACAAACAATTATTCACCGTTTTTTCATCTAAATTTATTTCTAAACTATTCATTTCCTTTTTTACCTTTTTATTCGGTGCTCTATGTTCGTAACCGCTTATTCTTTCCTTTTCTATTATAGACCACACATTTGATAAATCTTCTACCACACTTTGAAACCATTCTCTATTCCTACAAACTAACACACACGATATATGTTCTAATTTCCAATAAATTGTTTTTAAAAATGTATGACCGAATTTTGAGGATTCATATAAATCAATATTGTCTCCAATCCATTCTTCAACATCCTCAGGATGTACTAGATCCAGTGGTTTATAAATATAAAGTGGTTTGCCTTCTTTTGTATGAAAGTGCAAAATTATACCCTTCATTTTTCTTTCTTTAGAAACATAATAATCAATAAATTCTTCCGGTTCATCATCATCAGTATAAGATACGCAATCTAAAGTATCTTCTTTAAATTCATCAAGTCCCGAGTATTCTATAAATTTAGTTTCTAAAAAATCACATTCATCTAAATCACATACTTCCATTTGTAATTGCATTTGTATCCAATATTCTTTTTTAGGTATTCCATCTATTTCTCTATTTACAATATTTTTAATTTCTAGCATACGGCCGTAACGCTTAGAACTTGGTTCAATATTAATTCCATCTGGTGACGCACCTAAAAATGGATAATCGTCGTGTTGAATGCAACCAAAGTCTCCAATTTTTGTATCATAAACATGTTCATAAATTTTAACTGATAATGGTTCATATTTTTGTCCCCAATGTAATGTTGTATTTACATTTACCATTTTAACTTCAACTATTTTTTTTACGGTTTCATCTTCTTCTTGGTCCTGATCCTGATCTATAAAACTATTTGAATCCAGTGGCTGACATTTTTCATAAATTAGTTGATTTTGTGTAGCAGTGCTTTCAAATGCTTTCCACGCATTAGATGCCGTAATTAGATTATAACGAAATTGATACCATTCTTTAGTGCGCTGTTCTGGTTGTGGCTTCCCTTTTAAATAATTAATTTGTTCTTTAATATAGTCATAATCAGGATCTTCTAATATAAGGGATTTTTCATAAGAACGCGGATGCATATGTGATTTAAAGTAATCATTTTTAGCTCGTTCAATAATTTCTTCCATTTCTTCTTGTGCTTCTTCGGTATAAAATACATCAAAATCAAAATGCGAATGCATTAGTTCTTCAATATTTTCGTCAAATTCTTCGTGAAAATCGGGATCAGATATATGTTTAATATTATCTTTCATAAATTCTTCTATCATATGAAAACATGTGTCGTATAATTCAACGCATTCTTCTTCATTAAAGAATGAGTAATTTTCCGTTGCTTTTATTGAATCTAATTCATCTTCCAGTTCTAACAAATCATTTATATACATTTATTTATAATATGTAAAGTTGTTTTTATATTATAAATATATCAATTTTTAATTTATTCATCATTTTCATTTTCATTTTCATCATCATCATCATTATTTTGAATATTTTTTATGGTGCCTTGCTTCTTTTTTGGTGCCAATCCTCTTACGGTTGAAACGCGTTTATCTATATTTTTTAATGTAAAATGCAAATTTGTTTTATTAAATAATAATGCAGGTACTTCTTTAACTTCACCATCCGTTTGATCGTATTTAACATCTTTTACTCTTAATAATTTTTTCCTATCAAGACAATCTTTTAAAAAAGTAACTAATTTATTGTATTCATTTTCGTCTAAATTATTTTCTTCCTTATATTTTAAAGAAAATGCAATTAATTTTTTAATTTTGGCAGTTTTATCAAGTTTATTCCAAGGTTCAGAAGAATTAAAATTTTTTTCTGATTCCAAAAATTTCTCTAAATTTTGAATATTGTTTGTTTTATTTTGAGATTCAGGCCACGATAATCCACCTAATATTGTCGTCTTATATTTTAAAGATTTTAATTCATTATTTTCTTTTTTAGGAATTTCTTCGGAATTCATTTATAAATATATATATTAAATTGATTTTAATACAGTTTAATATAATATGTTCATTTCATTTAAATATAATATTAATAAAATATTAATATGGAATTAAATGAAACGGATAAAAAACAGATTATAATTACATTAGACACGAAAGTACATAAAACATTTGCATTAAATAATGGGCTAATTGATGAAAACGAAAATAATTCAGAAGAAAATATTTTAGAAAAGAAGATGCGAGTTGAAACGAAAACCTGGGGATTAAGTGAAACTGATTTAGAACATAATAAGCAATTAAATACAATAAATGATATTATAAACAAAAAAAAATTAGAAAAAATGGAAAAAAAATATGCAACGAAAATGTTAACTCATATAAAAACCAAAATACAAAGTTATAAGCAGCAAGATATAATTAAAAACAGATTAAATGAAAAACATTTTGTTAGTTTAGAAGGTGTATTAAATTTACTAAAAGAATGTAAATTAAAATGCCATTATTGTTCTAAAGAAGTTTATATATTATACGAAATAGTACGAGAAATGAGCCAATGGTCTTTAGATAGAATAAATAATGATATAGGACATAATGAAGGAAATTTGTTAGTTGCTTGTTTAGAATGTAATTTAAAAAGAAGAAGAAAAAATAAGGATGCATTTTTTTTCACAAAAAATTTGGTAATTACAAGAGAAGGAATAGATGAAACAAGATAAATAAAAACCAAGATAAAATTAGAAAAATAGTTTATATTATAAATATATTATGAATTTTTGGAAATGGAGTTTAGGAGAAGCATATTACAAAAGTGCAAGACCACAGAACCACAAAACCAATTCAACCAATGATGATTTTGAATATGATAGTTCAAAACAAGCGATAAATATGTCTTTAAATGATAATGAAGGTATTGTTAGTTATGATGAAGATTTAATAAACATAACTAACACAATGTTTTCAAGAAATCAAAATATATCTTCAACTAGACGTGAAGATTTAGATAATAAAATGTCTGATAGGGATTTAATAGTACAAAGAGGAATAAATCCATTTTCTTCAAGTAGTTATGTAAATGATGTAGTAACCAGAGATATGTTTTTAAAACCAATTAATACAACTCAAGGAACTAATAAAGTGTCTAATACTTCAACAAACTAACAAATTACAAAATTTTTATTGTAAACTTTTAATGCACATAGAGTAAAACAAACGATTAATATAATAAGCAATAAAACTATTTAGTAAAATGACAGCCCAGTTAGTTACTATATGTAAATTAATTTTACTAAAACCAGTTATCATTGTGTATAAAATAGATACTAAAGTAAATGCAAAAATAAAGAAAAATATAATAGATAAAACATAGAAATAAGTACACCATTCTTTAGGTAAAGGTCCGAAATATTTGTTGGCAAAGGAAGTAGAATCCATTTATAATATATCATTCTAAAAAATTATTATTTTGGGAATTATTAATTTTAAAATAAAAATAAAATAATTGCGTTTAAAACTACTTAAATAAATAGTGAGAATGTTTAAATAAATATGAATAATTCGGCATATTCAACGCAAAATGATTTATTGCTAAAGAATTTGAGGGCTTTTTATTTATCAGATAACAATGGAGTATTAGAGGCAAATGATAACTTGCATAAAATGTTAAAAATAATTACGGGAGAATCGAAGATATCATTGAGAATAGTGGATTGGTTTGCAACAAATTATGCTAAAAAATATTATACTTTATATACGATTGAAAATCCTTTAAGACGTTTTAAGGTATATGACGATTACAAATTAAAATTAAAAGCTTATTCGAAACGTCGATTCGATCCGTTTTGTAGATGGGAACGAATAGAGATGCCTTATGTAGATGGCAAATCAATTGAAACAACAATAGGACAATTAAATTTTTTTAAATGGGCTTTAGAAAATAAGGTAGTAGAATATATAGAGAATAATTATGAAACAATAGAAAAAGATATGAATAATAGAAATAGTACATCAAGGCGTAAGGAACTTTTAGGAACAACAGATACAAAAACAAGAAAAAAAAGAGAAGAGTTATCAGTGTCAGCCACAAAAAGCATAAAAAAAGAAAAGGTAGAAATTGTTGTCACATTTAATACTTAAAACTTTAAAGCAATGAAATATAATAAATAATATTTTATTTATTATATGTATAATGGAAGCTAACACTATATTCTATTTTTCAAATGGAACATCAATTTCCTCATATTTAACTGAAATCAATAGATATTCATTTCCAACAAATTTACGCAATTTACTAACAAAAGTTGTTATGGGAAATGCAGTAACGTCAGTTTTGACAGGGGCATTTTTAAATTGCGATTCTCTTACTCAAGTAACATTTTCCCAAAATTTAAGAAATATAGATTCTTTTGCTTTTAGTTTATGCGATAGTTTAACTACATTAAATTTGCCATCATCTTTAAAAAATATAGCAGAGCAAGCATTTTCTGAAACGAAAAATATAATTACTATTAATGGAACAAATAATGTTACATATTTTGGAACAAAATGCTTTAGTAAATGCGTTAAATTAACTACAATTAATATAAGTTCTGCATTACATATAGGTGATTATTGTTTTTTACAAAGTGGAATTAGTAATATAATTATTCCAAATAATTTAACATATTTAGGTGTACAATGTTTTAATAATTGTCAAAATTTAAAATCAATTAATATTCCAAACACATTAATATATATAAGTAACGGATGTTTTAGTAACTGCTTAAATTTATCAAGCGTAACAATATCAGATTCAGCTAATTTAAAGTATATTGATGACTTTAGTTTTTTAAATTGCAACAACTTATTAAATATAAGTATACCTATTAATGTAGCTAAAATAGGCAGCAACTGTTTTGAAGGGTGTCGAAAATTAGAAAACATTTATTTTAAGGCACCAAATAACATTACCACCGATGGAATTAATATTTTTAAAAATATTGGTCATAACATTAAAATGTATTTAAAAGGTGTTAAAAATTTATCTGGAGTTACATCAAATGCATTATTAAATATAATGAAACAAAATTTAACATTAAATTATATACCTATTGAAATAACAAATTCAACATACTTTATCTATGATAATACAATAGTTACACCACCAATACAACCTTCTGTACTAACACAATTTATATACTTAAATGGAGAAATAGAATATTCAAAAGATACAATTCTTACTAGAAAATCATATACAAAATCGTTTTTAAATTTAGTTAATGTAAAATTTGGAACAGCAGTAACACAATTATCTGATAATTGTTTCGCTGGATGCCTTAACTTAACGACATTGGTTATAGATGAATTGTCAAATATATCGAGTATAGGAGCATTTTGTTTTTCTGGATGTAATAAATTAAATAGCATTATAATTAAAAATAATAAAATTAAATCTATAAGTCGAGGTTGTTTTAATGAATGTTTTAACTTGGTTTCATTTGCTTATAATAATAGTAATACATTAATTGACACTATAATAATTCCTCCAAGCATTACAAAAATAGAAGACGATGCATTTAAAAAATGTAGTTCCATAACAAAAATTATTATACACGATAGGTTTACTGAATTTGGTAATAATGTATTTAATGGTTGTATTAAACTTATAAACATACAATTTAATGATTGTAATTCATTATTAAGTTGCGGCACTAATTTATTTTTTGGTATAAATAATACCATAACTATAAGATTAATTGGATTATTGCATAAAGGACAAATTACTTCTAATGCTTTTTTGACTTTAGCTAACCAAAATCCAGTTGACATAAATGGAAATGTACCACTTTTATATAGTTCATATTATGTTTACGATATAAATACAGATTTAACAAAAACTTTATTTTTCTTTAACGGTGGAGATTTAATTGTATCGGATGATACGATTCTAACAAATAATATTATTGTAAATAATATTTCACAATTAACTGAAGTAATAATTGGTTCTACTGCTACAAAAATATCCGAAAATTGTTTTAATAATTGTATTAATTTACCGAATATCAATATTCCAAATAATATATTAAGCATTGATAATAATGCATTCGATGGATGTGTTAATATAACGAATATTATATTGCCATCTACGTTAACATTGCTTTCAAAAGAATGTTTTAAAAATTGCGTTAAACTAAAGACATTAAATATTCCAAATACAGTCTCTGAAATGCAAGAAGGCTGTTTTTTTAATTGCAGTTCATTAGAAACCATTTCTATACCTGCCGGAATAAGTTATCTATCTCCATTTTTATTTTATAATTGCTTAAAATTATCCTCAATAACGATTCCAAATCAAGTTACTAAAATAAACAATAATTGTTTTGAATTATGTAAAAAATTAACTAATATAACTATACCAAATTCTGTAACAAATATTGGAAATGATTCTTTTAGCACCTGTGAAAATTTGACTTCATTATTTATACCTAAAACAGTAATCGTTATTGGAAATTCGTGTTTTAATGATTGCACAGAATTAGATTCATTAGTATTTGAAAACTGCAATTATTTAACTTCCGTTGGTAATAATTTGTTTACAAACGTTCCAACAATCACAATGTATTTAAATAATCTTTATAGTTCAGATGATATTATTTCTTCTGCATTTATTGCTCTTTCCAAACAAAATCTTGGTAATCCATCCCTAAACAGCGTGTATTATAGATATTATTTGCAAGATCCATCTACTGTATTATTTTATTATAACGATATGTTAAACATAACAATTGGTAATAATGGACAAGATGTACCAAACAAACAAGATATTTATAAAATATCTATAGGTAGTAGTGTGCAAACATTGGCTAATTATTATTTTAAAGATTATACCGGTATAGAATCTATAATAATACCGAATAATATTACATATATTGGTGAGGGATGTTTTGAGAATTGCACTAATTTAAAACAAATAAAACTATCGGAAAATATTATTCAAATAAACGTAAAATGTTTTAAAAATTGCAGTAATATCAATAATATAATAATTCCTGCAAAAATAGAAAATATTTATGATAATTGTTTTGAAAATTGTGTGTCGTTAAATTATATTAATTTTTTAAATTGTAACAATTTAAGTTCTGTTGGAACAAATATTTTTGCGGGAATTTTAAATTCAATTATCATAAAATTAACGGGTTTATACACACAAAAAAATATTAAATCATCTTCTTTTTTAAATTTAACTTTACAAAATCCGGGAAATCCAACTCCAGCATTAGATAGTAATTATTACGAGTATAATTTTATAACTGATGATAATATTATTATTTTATATATAGACAATACTATTGAAGTAATTAATTCAATATCTGGTTCAATTACTGGAAATAAAGCTCTAATTATTGATATAGAAATAAAATCCGGTGTTTTAACATTAAAAGATGAACTTTTTAAAGATCTAACAACAATAAAAGAAATAATCATCCCAAATACAGTTCAATCTATAGGTAGCAAATGTTTCGAAAATTGCAGTAATTTAACAAAAATAGAATTATCAAATAATGTTAGTATAATAAAATCTAATTGTTTTAAGAATTGTGTAAAACTCACTTCAATCACTATTAATAATAGTGTTACAAGTTTAGAGAATAATTGCTTTGATAATTGTACTGGTTTAACGTCAATTATATTTAATAGTTGTAATTTAATTAGTTATTGTGGGTCAGATATTTTTAAAAATATTCAACAATCAATTTATTTTACTCTAACTGGTTTATTTAATCAATACAATATAACATCTTTAGCTGCATTAAAATTATTTAATAGTAATCCGGGAAATCCGACATTAAATAGTAATTTTTATTTATACGAAACTTCTCAAACTATTTATATTAAACAAAATGGTGAACAAATAACTACTACCAGTCCAACAGATATTTTAGATATTGTTAATATAATAATAGATCCTAGAATAAATGTTATAGATGACAATTATTTTGAGAATTACATAAATTTAACGAATATAAATATTCCATCTAATATAACACAATTAGGTAAAAATTGTTTTAAAAATTGTATTAATTTAACTGCCGTTAATTTTTCACAAAACATCAAAATCTTAGGAATAGGTTCTTTTACTGGATGTATCGGATTAAGTTCTATAAATATTATTGATTCAATTACAGAAATTCAAAATAATTGTTTTGATGGTTGTGTTAATTTAACTTTAATAAATTTTAGTAATTGTAATAATATCACAAATGTTGGACAAAATATTTTTAAAAATATTTTGAATTCAATTAAAATGAGATTATTTGGCTTATTTAACACAAGTAATGTATTATCTGATGCCTTTTTAAACTTAACTCTTCAAAATCCTCCTACAAATAATATACCATCATTAAATAGCTCTTATTATATTTATGATGAATATCCACCATCAACCATATTATATTATAATGATAATACTCAAATATTAATTAATTCTACCTTATTAGATTCAGGTATAAATGAATTAACAAATAAATCTAATATAGTTAAAGTTATAGTTGCAGGCAATGTAACTGCAATTGGAGATTATTATTTTGCTCATTGTATAAATTTAACTAGTATAACTATATTAGGAAATATAGAAAATATTGGTATAAACTGCTTTGAAAATTGCAATAAATTAAAAAATATTTTAATACCAAATACAGTTACATACATAGGAGATAGTTCTTTTAAAAATTGTATGGATTTAATCTCAATAACTTTACCTAATTCGGTAACGTCAGTTGGAAATCAATTATTTTATAATTGTATAAATTTAACACATATTGAATTAAGTGAAAATTTAAGCACATTATCTGATAACTTATTTGAAAAATGTATTTCTTTAACAGAAATAATTATACCTAATTCAATTAAAGAAATTAACCAAGAATGTTTTTTAGATTGTATTAATTTAAATAAGATCACATTTTTAAATTTAAATAATTTAATATTTTGCGGTACGAATATTTTTAAAAATATATCAAATAGCATTTTTATAACATTAAATGGTATATTTAAAAAATCAGAAATCACGTCAACAGCATTTTTATCATTGGTAGAGCAAAATCCAGGCAATCCAAATATTGAAAGCAGTTATTATATTTATACAACTTCAACAGAAATTACAAAATATTATGATAATAATAATAATGATATGTCTAATTCAAATATTAGTAATGTCGTAAAAATATCGATTGGAACATCAAATACAGAAATAACAGATATGCTATTTAAAGATTATATTAATTTAACTACAATCTACATTCCAAATACAATAACTAAATTTGGCAATAACTGTTTTGAAAATTGTTCAAATTTAAAAACTATTATTTTTCAAAATATAAATGACATTAAAATATGTGGAACAAATATATTTAATAATATTACAAATTCTATAACTATGGTTTTAAAGGGATTATCTAATGTCAACGAAATAAATGAAACGTCTATATTTTTTGATATTGTTGCTCAAAATCCAAATGCAAATAATATTGATGCCATATATTATATATACGATATAAATGATCAGCAAACTATATATATATATAAAAATTCAATTTACGGTTCATATGACACATTCTTAACTCCTATAATTAAAAATAAGGATTTATTAAATGAAGTGATTATTGGACCAACTGTTACAAAAATTGATGACAACTGTTTTCAAGACTGTAAAAATTTAAAATCAATTATTATATCTGAAGCTGTAACATCTTTAGGTAATAGTTGTTTTTCAGGATGTTCTAGTTTAACATCTATAATAATAAATTCAAATAATTTAATATTAGGAGATAAATGCTTTAGTTATTGTTTTGAATTGAAAGATATAACTATTCCAAATTGTATTAATAAGCTAAGTTTAAGTTGTTTTGAGGGTTGTTTAAATTTAGAAAATATAACAATAAATGATAGCGTAAATATGTTAGATAGTTATTGTTTTTCAGGATGTATATCCATTAAAACATTAATTATACCTTCTTCCGTAACAATAATTGGTGATAATTGTTTTATAAGCACTAATTCTTTAAATAAAATTATAATGCGTAATGCAAATGCATTAACTTTTGTTGGAAATAATGTTTTTTCGGATAACCATAATCAAATAGTATTTATTTTAACTGGAATATTTAATCAAACTGATATTATTTCAAATGCATTTAAAAGTTTAGCAATTCAAAATTCAAATATATATGGGTTATCAACATCACTGTATGTTTATGAAAACGAAACTATTTATAATAGACCAAGTGTATTTTATTATAATAACGGAATTAACATTAAAATATATTCTACTTTGTTATCATCGTTTGATATAAGTAATGTATCTTTAATTACAAAAGTAACTGTAGGACCGTTTGTAACAAAATTAGGAAATGGTTGTTTTGAAAATTGTGTAAATTTGAAAACAGTTGAATTTATTACTTCTAATCAAACAGCATCATTATTAGGAGTAACGGAAATAGGAATTTATTGTTTTAAAAATTGCACTAATTTAACGGATATTATTTTACCTAAAAATTTATCTATATTAGATGATAATTCTTTTATTTATTGTAGCAGCATTAGTTCAATCACAATACCAAGTAGTGTAACAAAAATAGGTATAGGTTGTTTTAAAGATTGCATAAATATAACAGAAATATTATACGATATATCAAATAATAATATAAATGATATTGGCATTGGAGCTTTTTCAGATTGTATAAAACTTACAAATATACAAATACCGACTGGTTTAACCAAATTATCGGATTATTTATTTCAAAATTGTAGTAGTTTAACTGAAATTATGATACCAAATAATATTATATTAATTGGTTCAAACTGTTTTTATGGATGTAATAATTTAAATAATATAAATTTTGATACTTTATCAATTTTAGAAACTTTAGGAAGTTCTTGTTTTAGCAGATGTGTAAGTCTAATGGAAATTACAATTCCATCAAATGTAACCAGTATTAATGATTATTGTTTTAATGATTGTTTTAATTTAAATTACATTGTGTTTGCGAATCCAAATAATTTATCTTATTGTGGCAATTATATATTTGAAAACATAGAAAACAACATAACAATGAAATTAACAGGTTTAACTAGTTCAACTGAAATAAATGAAGCATTTGGCATTTTAACTGCATGGGCTCCAAATGATCCTGATCTATCTGGACCTTATTATGAATACGATCAACCCATATAATATATAATGTATATATATATATATATATATAATGAATAATATACAAAAACGGTTTTTACTATTTTTATTAGGTTGCATTCCTATGCGTTTATTTTTTGTTTATTTAGCTAAAAATGCCACAATTAATTTTTTAAAAATTTTAGGTTATTTAGCACTTTTACCTGCATTAGGATTCGCATATATTTATTTAACGGGTTCTAGAAATACAGGTGCCGAAGTATTTGGTGATAAAATTTGGTGGAATAATTTGCGGCCTTTTCACGCTTTTTTCTACTTTATGTTCTTTTTAAATGCATCTATTTATAAAAATTCAAAGGCATATTTATGGCTATTATATGATGTTATTTTAGGACTTGTTAGTTTTCTTTTGTTTCATTTTTATAATGGTGATTTTTTAAAATTAATAAACTAACAAATTAAAAACATTTATTATATTAAAATTTAAAAATTATTTTTAATATAATAACAATATGGGAAATACACATTCAATTAAAAAAATTAATTTTGAAGATATGCAATTTGCTTTAAAAAATCCCGAATTGTATTTAATTATTAATACTTTACCATTAAACGAACAGCAATGTTTAATTATTGGTACAACAGATGCTAATTTGGAAGAACAAACTATAAATGAATATTTAAAAAATAATACGAATATAAGAATAATAATTTATGGTAAAAATTGCAATGATGAAACAACTGAAAAAAAATATACACAACTAACAAATATTGGATTTTACAATATTTATTTATACAATGGTGGATTATTTGAATGGCTATTATTGCAAGATATTTACGGTAATGATATTTTTCCAACGACAAAAAAAGAATTGGATATCTTAAAATTTAAACCTATAAAAACTCTTTATTCCGGATTAATAACAAGCTAATATTATTTAAATAAATATTTTTTAGAAGAGTTATCATCCGTTTTTGTAGAAAATACACTTGGAAACTTAATTGTTAATTGTTTTTTTCTCATAATTATTGGTTCTTCTTTTGTTTCTTCAAAATTATCGTTATAATAATTAATATCATCATCATCTTCATCTTCAGTATCATCTGACATTAATAATGACTCATTTGCTAATTTATCTGCTCTTTTGTTGAATTGTCTATAGACGTGCTTAAATTCAATATATTTAAAACTTTTGCATAATCTTTTTGCGTAATTATGCAGTTCAATTAGATTTTGATTTTTTACTTTAAATAAACCGCTCATTTGATTAATAACTAACATACTATCACCACAAACCAACAATTCATCTATAGAACGTGATATAGCTGCTTTTAAACCAAATATAAGTGCCATATATTCTGCTTCATTGTTAGTTCTATTTCCAATATATTGGTTTGAACTCCATAATTCATCTTCTTGACAATACAGTACTGCTCCAATTCCTGCTTTTCCAGGGTTTCCTTTACTACAACCATCAAAATTTAAACGATAAGTTATTAATGGAAATATCTTTGGTAAATTATTACTCATTAAATTTATATATTAAATTATAAAAAAATATATAAATATCAATTTTTTATTTAATTTTTAACTATTAAAACTGTCTAATCCTAAAAAAAATATTATGTAAACTAACATAAAAAATAAGCTAATTAAAAAAAATATTTGTAATTTTCTATTATATACAATATCTTCTTCAACTACTGTAACAATATTTTCATCTTTTTTATAATTAATATAAACTGGTAATAACATTATATAAATTATAATGTTATTCTTTTTAATATAATTTAATAACATATTGTCCTATTTCTTGTAACCATTGGTCTAATATGGAAGGATTATCATATATATTTTTATTTCCATCTAATTTTAAAACCATTTGATGCGTTGTTTCTGGAGTATTTTCAATAAAATCAATATGATATTGATGACATTCTTTTAAATAATTTAAAGGAATAACTTCTTCACCTTGTCTTGCTCTTAAATGTATACGATCATAACACGTAACGGGATCTGTGTTGACATAAACTAAATTTATAACTGGATAAGATTTGGCAAATTCTTCAAACCAATTTAAATAAATTTTATAACAAACATCTTCAATTTTGCCTTGATCATAAAGCATCTTAGCGAATACGTATTTATCCGTATATAAGCTACGTTCCGTAATAATAACGTAATTATTATTTGTATTGCCATAAGACTCATAATCAGAAGAACGTGATAAACTTTCTTGTATTTTTAAATTAATATTTCTAACAGTGTCTCTTAAAATTTTGAGACGAGAAATATAGGCCATCATTTGAAATGCAAACGAATATTTTTGTTGATCCGCATAAAACTTTTGTAGCATAGTTTGTCCGTCTTTATCTTTGATTTGTTCCCATTCGTCAACCGGTTCTTTTAAAAATATAATATTTGGGTTATTTACGTATTTTTCCTTAAGTTTCTTAAGTAATGTGGTTTTTCCGGAACCAATATTTCCTTCAATGGAAATAATTCTAATATTACCGTTTAATTCAGTTGACATTTTGTATAATTTGAGTGCATATCTTTAAGTATTTATAATTAAAAAGTTTCAATTTTTTTTGCAGGGAACCAAAGGTTCCCCTACGACCCCTCCTTTTTGTAGAATGTATTTTCAGAACCAATAAATAATATAAACCTAATTATAGTTATGACATATTTTAAAGAATTAAAAGTCAAATGAAATTAAATGCATAAGCCGCGTTTTGGAGGATAACAAAGTAGGGAAAAGGAGGGGTCGTAGGGGAACCTTTGGTTCCCTGCAAAAAAATTGAAATAAAAATAATATAAAGAAATAGTGACATACTATTATTACATACAACACATTTAAAATGGATCTTAAGCAAAGAAAATTAACCAAGTCTGAATGGGATTCTATTGAAATTCCCGTTTCTGAATCAGAACAAGAAATTCTTAATCTTATTATTAAAGGATTTCACGACGTTCATATTAAAATAAATAAAACTAACTCATTATTTACTTATCTCAAAATCGAATATAGTCCACAAATTGAAGAATTCTTATATCTCAAATATTTTGCCGATAAAATTAAATCTCTCGTAAATGATACTAACACTAATTTTATAACATTTAATGCTTCTAAAAAACACGAAAAAGAAGAACCCAAATCAAACGAATACAACATTTCAGTTGCCGGAATAGTTAAACTTAAAAGTGGTGATGAAATTCGAGTTAATAAAATTAATATTGGTGGAGAACATATCAACAATATTTACGAGTTTATTTTATACGATAATCTTGAAAAAATGGTTAAATATAAATTTGAATCGAAAAACAAATGGCACTATTATTATTATACTCTTAATATTCTTATTCAAAATAATGTTGAAAAAGTTAATAAAATTATAGTTAATGTTATAAAGTGCTTTCTCAATAATTATGAATCAGACGCTAATCTAATGTATATTTTAGAAAATTCAGCCGAATATATTGAAAAAAATAAAAATTTATTAAAATATAACGACTTGCGTCTATACGAACATCAAAAAGAAATATTTACGGTAATAAAATCATCCAATCCAAAACTCATACTATATATAGCTCCTACTGGAACTGGAAAAACATTAACTCCACTCGGATTATCAGAAAAATACAAAGTTATCTTCGTTTGCGCTGCACGTCACGTTGGTCTTGCTTTAGCTCGTTCCGCTATTTCAATTAAAAAGAAAATCGCATTTGCATTTGGTTGTTCCAGTGCAGAAGATGTGCGTTTACATTACTTTGCTGCCACTGATTATACCGTAAATAAACGAACCGGACAAATTAAAAAAGTGGATAATACAGTTGGTGACAAAGTTGAAATTATTATTTGTGATATTCGCTCTTATATTCCTGCAATGTATTATATGCTTGCATTTAATGAAGCAAAAAATATCGTTACATATTGGGATGAACCAACTATTACTATGGATTATGCGACACACGATTTACATAAAGTAATTAAAAAGAATTGGTCTCAAAATTTAATCCCTAATTTTGTTCTCTCTTCTGCTACATTGCCTAAAATGGAAGAACTAACACAAACTATTTCCGATTTTCACGAAAAATTTGCAAATGCAAATATAAGTAATATTGTTAGCCACGATTGCAGAAAAACTATTCCATTATTAGATAACAATGGTTACACAGTAATGCCACATTATTTACATTCAAATTATTCCAATATTTTAACCGTCGTAGAACATTGTAATTCTAATTTAACATTATTACGATATTTTGATCTAAAGGAAGCATCTGAGTTCATTTCTTATGTTGAAAATAATAATTTTATTAGTAACAATAAATCAAAATTTACAAGAAATTTTGTTTCCGTAAATGATATTGATATGAAGTCAATTAAAATGCATTATTTGCGCGTATTAAATAATATTAAACCTGATTCTTGGCCTATTATTTACGGTCATTTTGCTAATAATCGTTTAAAACGTCTTCAATTTAATGATACTGTTGATACAAAAGGAAATAAAATTATTAAGCCAATGACTAGATATAGCGGACAAGAAATTACGCGTTTAGCTTCTGAACAAATCACAGCTACTAATGGTTCTAATTTAGAAGCACCTGGAAGCAGCGGTGTATATATTACGACTAAAGACGCACATACTTTAAAGGATGGACCAACTATATTCTTAGCAAATGATTTACAGAAAATTGCGAAATTTTGCATTCAACAATCAAATATTCCTGCAGTTGTTATGAAAGACATTATGGATAAAATTTCATTTAATAATGAAATTAACATTAAAATTGACGAATTAGAAAATGAGCTTGAAATTGAAGAACAACGATTAGCAGCTAAAATTACAAGTGGAACGGGAAACAAAAATGGTGCAAGCCAACGCAAAGATAGAAAAAAGGCATCAAAAATTGCTGAAAATAAAACAGAAAGAACGCACAGTTGTAAACTAACAAAAATTAATGAAGATATTGCCTCTTTAAAGACTCTAATTAAACGTGCTGCTTTAGATGACGTTTTCGTACCAAATAAATTACCACATTTACAAAAATGGGCCGATAAACTTAATACCAGCTCATCTTTTACTAGTAGAATTGATGACGACATTATTGCATCTATTATGCTTCTAAAGGATGTTGATGATAGTTGGAAAATATTGTTATTGCTCGGCATTGGCGTGTTTACAGAACATAAAAGCATTGCATATACAGAAATTATGAAGAAACTTGCTGACACACAAAAACTATATTTAATTATAGCTGATAGTGATTATATTTATGGAACTAATTATCAGTTTTGTCACGGTTATATTAGCAAAGATTTAGAACTAACACAAGAAAAAATTATCCAAGCTTTAGGTCGTATCGGACGTAATAATATACAGCAAGAATATAGTGCACGATTTAGAGACGATCAACAAATTAAAACATTATTTACTAAATTTGCGTCAGAAGATAAACCAGAAGTTATTAATATGAATATATTATTTAATAGTAAGAATATTAAATGGAATGGAAACGAATATGAAGAAATGCCAGAGGAATTAGATGTAAATGCAAATACAGTAGAAGATTTTGAAGAGGAGGAAGAAGAAAACTAATAAACTATTTTGTTATATATTTTAAATTTTATAATATTATTTTTTTATATTATAAAATTACATATGTTTTTTTGTCGTCTTATGAAAACGAACCTTTTTATGTTTCTTTGTTAGTTTATTACGCATTTTATTTTCCTTTTTTGTATATTTTTTTTCTATTATTCTATTTTTATGCTTTGTACCTCCCTTATTTTTACTTATAATTGTCTCCAAACTTCTACTTGACTGTTGTACTGATTTTAACGCTTTTGTTAATTCATTTCGTTCTAATACTAATGCATTTAATGTTCGCACTTCCGATTCCTTATTTGTTAGTTCAGCAGGTTTAGAGCCTTCCAATTCTTCTTCTAATTTTCCAACAGCATTTTCTTTTAATTTATTATTTAAACTAACTAATTCATCTTCTTTTTGTTGTAAACTTGTTACCATTGCTTTTTCTTTTCGTGTTAAACTTTCTGCTGCTTTTGTTTGCAATCTTTTGGTATCTTCTATTATATTTGTTAGTGTTCGAATTAAATTTTCCGTAGCTAAATATTCGGCATATATTTGTTTTTTTTCTTTTTCGCTACGTCCTGCCTTCGAATATTCTTCTATTTGCTTTTCCAAATTTTTATAAACTTCCGACTCTTGCCATTCACCAGTTAGTCTTTGTACTTCTGTATCCGCATTTTCTATATCATTATCTAAATCTGGATGTTGTGCCATAAATTCATCCAATTTCGTCTGTATTTCTTTTTCTTTTGCTGTATTTGTTTCTATTTTTTCTTTACGTTCTTGTTCTGCCTTTGCCTTTGCTGCTGCTGCTGCTTCCGCCTTTTCTTGTTCTGCTTTTAAACGCGCTTCCTTTTCTTCCTCCGTTTCCGGCTCTTCAATAGGTATGTTACCTATAATACGTGTCATCATTTCAGAATCTTCATAATCCAATAAATCATTATACGCTATATTTTTGAGTGCCTCTTGTCTTGTTCCTCTTAGCATAGATTCTAATGTTTTATCTCCTTCTCTGGACCAATGTATAACAGGATCAACTAATTGTCTTACCGCATTCGTACCTGATTTTGTTGCACGTAATTTAACCGCCATTTTTAAGTATTTTAATGTTCCTAAAAATGCCAACCTATCCGGTCTTTGTAACTCTCTTGTAACGTATATTACTGAGCCAGGCAATCCATTTGAATTTATTTTGCCTTCATTTCTTGCAACTAACAAAGTTCTTGATGGATTTTGAGTTGCGGATGTATACATATATCCTGTCATCGCCTGATCGTTAACTCCGTCTAAACCATTAAGTAACATATAAATTGATCTAAAGCCTGATGGACGATCTCCTTGTATTCCTAAACGCAAACCATTACCATAATTATCGTAAGGAACTATTGAATTATTTTTACTAACACTTCTATATAATGGTGTTATTCCTTCTTTTTGTATTAAATTTTTAATTTCTTCTGGTACAGAATTTAAATTAGATATGTATCCTCCCCATTTAAAACAAGCTTGACATTCTTGTAAAAAATCTCCCATTGTTTTTAACGCAGTTACACCTAATAATCTATTAAAGTTTGATCTATTAGTAGGTTCATTATACTGAACTGAATTCCACATTTTACTTAAATCACGCTCTTCACTTTCACCAAAACTATTATCATATATTTCCTTCATTCTATTTACAACTCCTACATAAGCAACACGTGCTTTTAAATCATTTGATTCAACTACAGCAATATCCGATGTACTAACACTTGCTATATCTTCTCCCAAATCTAAATTACATTTTAATTTAAAATCTAATAAAGCACATAAACGCGTCTTACCATTTGGAAATGTTTTATTGTAATTTAATACAACTCCACCATATGATATATGCCGGGTTTTATCCGCATTTTCATATAAAAGTTCATAATTGGACGTTCCTACTTCCTTCGTTTCCGACGCTTCATACTTCAAGGAACAGTTATCCATTGCATCCATCATTGATGTAGTAGGACAAAATACTCCACGTTTAATAGAACGATATAATCCAAAAAATGGCTGAGCGTCTTGAAACCATTTCTTATAATTTTCTACAAATTCTTTGTAAAATTCATTATTATCTAATTTCTGGGTTAACAAGAAAAATTTATTCTCTAATGGAATTAACATTTGACGTTCAGCTGACTTGTATTCTTTCTTTAAAACATCTAACTCTTTATATTCTTCTAATGTTAACATTGCGTCTCCTTGACTTGCTGCGCGCTTCTTTTGTTCCATTTGAACTAACTTCTCCTTTATTTCATCAACAGCTTGTGATGCTTGCGTATATTCTTCATCAATTTTATCTAAAGTTAAACCCGGATCATTTTCTATACTTTCTACCGTTTGCGTTATTTCTTCTAACATTCTTCTTGCAACAAACAAACGCATTCCATTTATATTTGCCGCAATATTTGCCGCATTATTTATTATAAATTTGTATTTAGGTGCTGCTATTTTATAACCCTCATTTTTACTTATTAATGTTTCATTTGCCTTTAATAAATCATATAAATTACTTATTTGTCCTCCATTATTTTCCACTTGAGAAATACTACTTGCTTGTAAATTTTGTATCACATAAATATTATTTTGATACATCTTTCTAAGTTTATTAAAAAGAATAGGCAATAATGCAACACCATCTGAACCAACTGCTTTGTTAGTTGGTGAACTAACATTAACTGATTTTGAATCAGGTGATATTGGAGAAATTTCTTCAACCGATTGTTCTAAAGATGATTCAACTGGTTCTTCACCCGGTTCCTGAATTGGTTCTTGAATTGGTTCCTGAATTGGTTCTTGAATTGGTTCTTGAATTGGTTCTTGAATTTCATCAGGACGTCTTATCATTTCAATATCACCCGGATTTACATTATTATCAGGTTTAGGTCTTAAAGCCGACATAATTTGGCCGCCGCCTTCTGTCTCCGCTGAACCGGCTAATTCGTCTCCCGATACTTCTTCTAATTCTAAATCACCTTCCATACAATTATCGTCACAAGCATTAAATTCTGGCAAATTTTCAATTATAGCTTCTGGACCTTCTATAGTTGGATTATATACTTCTTCGGGAAAGTTCGGCGAAGGTTCCGACTTCTGATTTTTATCCAAATAAAATTCATTATAAAACGCGTCTAAATAATCCTTTAAATCATCATCTATTTTTGTACCGAATGTTACTGTATATACCGGATTCATTTCCAATAACATACGCTTCAAAATCAATATTTGCAAACATAGCAATTCATTGTTTCTATTTGATTCAAATGGATATAATTCTCTCAACTTTTCTAAAGTTATTTGATTCATTTGTTCGTTTCCAAATGTATAATTTTCACCAAATATTTTTTGCCATATACCTAACTTCACAAACATACCACGAGATATTGTTGTTAACAAATTATTATGCATTATAAACACATATTCCGCAATATTAAAATACATTTTGTTAGATGGAGACCAATAGCCTTCAACTGGCTCCAATATATATGTATATTCTGGCTCCTCCTTTGGCACTTCATACGTTGGAACTGGCACCTTTTTCTTAGTTCTTTTCTTTCTACTAACAACTTCAATTTCAAACTCTTCTCCTTCTTCAGTGCCACCCATTTGAATACTTTTTTCTTCTACTTGAGGAAAATAATTCACTATTTCATCTATGCTATTGCAACATAGATAACCAATATAATTCATTATAAATTGGTTTACAACATCTGATGAAACTAACAAAGTAAAATTATCTGTACCTAAATTATTATTATTTTTATCTACCACGTAACAAAAAGCACATTTTAATAAAATAAATAAATCAGCATATCCTAAAAGTGTCGAATCATCTGATGAACCCACTAAAAAGGAATAAATTAAATAATCAAACGCATTCAAAATATCTGTTAGTTCGCTAGCATTCTTTTTGTTAGTTGCATTATCTATTATATTTGAAAATAATGGACTTTTATTACGAATTTTACATCCTAAATAGGTAACTATAAATGTATTTAAGGAAGAATGTAACGCAATTATGTCAGCATCATTTTCATAATTTTGATATAATGTATTTAATGTTTCTTCCGTTAAACCTCCTACTAATGGTTTCAATAAATTAAATCCATATACTTCTGAAACTTTTTTCGGTTCTTTTGATTCATAAATATCAGAATCCGGACTCTTAACAAATTCTTGCTTCAAATTGAATGGTCCTTCTGCAACTACATTTGGTTCTAATTCTCCTCCAGTCAAATTTTTAGTATTTGAAACTTCACTTTTATCAAAATTAAAATTATATACACCTCTTTTTTGACCTTTATATACATCAGAATACTCTAAATCATTATACATAGCAATATCTCTTGGTGCACCGCCGTAACTATAAGCAAATGTTTTGAAATATTGTAAACCCATTTTAATGTTTAAACTTTTAAATAATTCTGTATTTTTATTAATAACACGGGAATGCATAGTTCCTAAATTATAGTCGTGAATATAGTCGTGAACGAATGCGGATAAACACATTAAAACCATATCTTCTTCTCTAGCAAATTTTATAGTTACCTTTGATACACCATTAACTCCATTATCTTGACTTAATTCAACTCCCGGACTTTCTACAGCATTTGTAAAGTTTTGTTTATAAGGCAAACTAACAGTATCAATGCTTGGATTTAATTCACCGTTAGATGAACGTTCTGATACATTTGAATTAGTTTCGTCTTCATTGTCTTCGTTATCACTCATATATTAATTATATAAAATATAATTATTATTATAATCAAATTCAAAAAATGACTAAATTATAATTATATTAAAATTACTTAAGTATAAGTATACATTATAATTAAAATGCCTAGTTATGGGAGAATAATTAATGGAATTTATTATATAGCATTATCAGATAATAATAATTTAAAAAAAATATCATTAGAAGATAACATATATTTTACAAATAGAGATATATTTTGTAATGCTGGAGATATTGATACAATTATGGAGGCCAATAGTTTTAGTAGAGGTTTAACAGGAGGCATTAGTTATGAAAATAGGACAGAAACATTTAAATATACTGATGCATTAAATGATATAACTTATTTGCAAGATTTAATTGATTATTATGGGTATATCAATATCGGATATTTTGATTTTTTAGAACCATTTGAAAATGAGGAAATAAATATAGAAGATTATATATCTTTTGATGATTGGTTTACTCAATTTAAAAATTTAATTGATTTATTGAAAAACCGTCTTAAAATATTAAAATTGAATTAAATTTTATGGAGATAATTTGTATCATATATCTATTTATAAAAAATGTCTAATAGGCAAAAAATATGTTATGAAAATATGTGTTGTAAGATAAAATGGGATAATAGAAATATCGATAGTGTTAAAATTATGAATCCATATAAAGAATTTGGTTATTGTTATGGAGAAAAAGGATATATACAGCAATTTATTGAAAATATAAAAACAAATGTAATAAAAGGATTGCCTGATTTAAGCAAAGTACGTTTTAAATTGGGTATATTTGACAAAAATAATATATTACATCAGTTGATGGTAAAAACTTATTATATATTGGCTAATGTATTAAAAGTTATTCAAAAAATAGATGTATATAATACGATATTTGTTATTGTATTATATGAAGGTAATATAGTATTTACAGGGAGCTTATCATTTAATAAAATCAAGTAGATTATATGTGTTTTAATTTTGAACCTAATTCTTTATAGAAATAATTATTATATGCAATATTATTTTTTAATGATTTTGTCAATGTTTTGTCGCTCATTTTTAATTCTCTTATACAATCATACTTAGATGTAAATTCTCTAATTAACTGATTATCTAAATCAAATTGTCCTATGCCGTTTTTATATAATATGGGTGTTTTATATTTTTCTTCGTAATTGTCTATTAATTGCTGTTCGCAATTATCATATAATGCATAGAAATTTCCCCCAATTTTTGTTCCATTTTTTACGTGATTATCTAAAGTTGATGAACTCTTATAACCGTTTAATTCAGAAGCAGTTTTTCTATCCAAATAGACGTTTAAAATTTCCGTCTTAGTTTCATTTAATTTTGCAATATAACCTAAATTTTGAACTTTAGTTTCTTTAGTAGGTTGAATATTATGAATTATATTTGGATCTAAATTTCTTTCAACCAATAACCATCTGAATCCACAATAAATTGTATTTTCATCAATAGATTTCATAATGCTTGGGCGTTTTATATTAATATTTTCATTTAATGCTTGAGTTACGGATTCATAAATTTGAACGATTTGCATTGTTTCTGGATTAATTTTTTGAAGTCGTGGTCCTAAATGTGGATTCTGTTGATTAAACCCCGTCACTAATTTGGGTTCTTTTAAATTTAATTTATTTAAAATTTCTTTATTGCTTTGTTCTAAATTACTTACTTTTTCCAATAATAATTTATTCATCTTAATTAAATCCAATAATATATCATTATTGATATTCTGATTTGTATTATTTTTTAACAATTCTATTTCTAATAATAACTCGCTTACTTTATGATTATATTTATCAATATTGTCATCTATAATTTTAATTATCATTTGATAAGTTAGATTTTTACCAATTAAAAATAATTCTGTTTCTTTTTCGTGATTTTCTAAATTTGTTACAATATTTTGTCTTATTGTAGTATTATGATGTAAAAAACTTTCAAAATCTTTTGATTTATCTACACTAAAACAATCTAACAATAAACATTCTTCATATTTTAATTTATGTTCTTTATATCTATTTAAAATTCCTTTTCTCGATTCTCCAATTTTAACTATATATTCTCCGTTTGAAAATGATTTTACTTTAATAATATAAATTAATGGTCCTGAAGTTGCATACTTGTCTAATAATGTTTTTTCTCTTTCTAAATTTTTCTGACTAATTAATTTTATATTCATTTCTTTATTTTTACTATCTTCTAATTGCATAAGTTGTTGTCTTAAATCTTCACTTTCTTCTTTTGCTATTTCTAACATTATATTTTCAAGTTTAATAAAATAATCGTGAACTTCATCTGCTTTTTTTGTTCCTGCTTTTAAACAAAATTTCTTAAAGGTATCAATATTTAACATAATAGTTTCTTTATTATGACCTCCTCTAGCATATTTTTTTTGCTCTCCCGGCTGGGTAAGCAAACTTTTATAGTTAATATTTTCAATAAATAATTTATTTAATAATTCTTTTGCTTTATGTTTTGAACTAAAATCTAGCCATTTCCACACATTATCTAAATCAATAACAAAATCTTTTTTGTTATCATATTTTAAATAACAATAAAAGCTGGATAAAAATAACTGTTGCTCGTAATTCGTAAAATTATTTTGAACTTTTTCAATTAATTTTGAATGATAATTACCGTTAAACTTAGTAATTGGATTGTTTTCAATAAGATTGACTATATCTACGCTCATTATACTATATCATAAATAGTTGTCTTTATATTGTTTTTTGTTTTTTATTAATGAAAATCAATATAAGTATTTGATTAAACGATTAATTTTTTAAATTCATAATATAATTTATATATTATAAATTTTTATATTGTTTTTAAAATCAATTTTATTGTAAAAAGAAAAAAATATATAGTAACACATTGCGCTTAGTTGGAATAAGCACTCTGATTCCCAAAAGTTTCCAATTGGGGAGGACTGTATCTTAAGCCAGCTCAGGTTGATTAGACCTTCATAGCTGACCCATATCCGTTCAGTCTCTGACACCCTACCATTTCCTATCATAGCGGATTTAGGTAGTAAGTATGCGGATTGCCCAATCTTTTTCATTATTACCATACCCGAGTTCATTACTCTCGGCCATCTGAAAGTTTCCAATTCAGACTTGGTAGAAAAAGCTATAAGGGGTTCCCCGAACAACAAGATATGTTGCAATAGTCATAATAAATAATAACTATTACTAGCAGTTAGCCTTGGGTAAATATTGCGACGGCATAAATGGTTTTCTATAGCAAGTGGTCGCTTTGCTATAGCATACTGCTTTTTGGCCCTGGTTATTCGCTTTCGCAAATGGTTAAGGCCTCCCATACCAGACATAATTCTTAAGACGTTATAGTTGGTAGCATAGATACGAACCTTAGCAGTCTTGGTTCCTTCAACGGTAGCGTTGGATAAGACCAATTGCAAGGTGGCGTTATCAATACGGGAGAAATTGCACGTGCCACTGGGTTGGTGTTCCTCAGGTCTCAAGGCAAAAGAATACACGTTAATACCTTCATCAGGATTACGAGTATGGGCTTGGAATGGTTGGACCCAAGAGAAGTAAGTTCCTTCACGCTCAGAGAATCTATCTTGACCGTTCAATTGGAGCTTAGCAGTGATGACAGGGTTTTGGCCCCAGCAGTGCATATCCAAAGAAGTTTCAGTCAAAACGAAAGTACCAGCATCAGAAACAGTGGAGTTCTGTTCGTGACCATTGGCAGCTAAGTCTTGTAATTGAGCAAGGATAGAAGCAGGAAGAGTAGAACCAGTAGAGTTCAAAGGAACAGTTGGACCACCCATATTTACTTCATTGTAAGGATTGGAAGGACCATTCCAGTATCCAGTGAATCCAGGAGGAACTTCGTAATCAAGAGCACCGGCATCATTGAATAAACCGCGAGCATCGATGTAAGAACGAGAATCGGCGGCAACAGATGCAGGACCTCCAAAAGCGTGGATAGCGTTTGGAAGAGCATCAATGGCATCGGTGTAGTTGAAAGGTTGGGCTCCCAAGACCTTGAATAAAGTGGCATCACAAACAAGAGAAGAGCAATAATCAACGTTTTGATCGGGTTGGACAACCCAGATCAATTCCTTAACAGGATGGTTGAAGTTGAGCTTGATCTTGTTAGCAGAAGAACCAACAGATTCATCACCAGTGAATTGCAATTGAGTAATTAAGTATTCGTGAGGATTTTGGGCGAATCTACGACGTTCATCAGTATCTAAAAAGACGTAATCAACGTACAAAGAGGCAGCAACCAAAGATTGGTTGTAGGCAATGGCAGCAGGAACTGGGCGACCAACTGGGTATTGGTTATTAGCATAAGCAGCTCCAGCAGGGTTTAATCCAGTAGGAACAGCACCTCCAGCATTGCAGTTCAAGGTAGTAACAGCCCACAAGCATTCGTCAATTGGACGAATATCTAAGTTAATCTTGACTTCGTGATACTGCACATCACGATTTTACCCCACCTTTCGGTGTATTTTATGTTACAAGGGATTAGACTATATCTTAGACCTTCATTGAGGTTGATTAAACCTCTCAGACCCAAAACCATTTAGTCGTTGAACCTTCCACATATCCTTATCATAACGGATTTAGTGGCTTGGCTGCGGATTATCTATTTCAAGATGACTCTTCTCTTTAATTAAGAAAGATTCATCTATCATATGGGGAATTTTTACCATACCTGAGGTTTTATTTCTCAGCCACTGTAAACTTTCATTTACAGCTTGGTATCCCATAAATTGTTTGTATTTTTGATTAAATCGAAATACAGAAATTAAATTATTAAAATAATAATGCAATAGTATTTTATTTAGTTTTGAAATATTTTCATCTTTACGTAAAGGTTGTAAATTAGTCCAATGAAAACAAATAGATATTTCTTCTTTATTGTTAAAATTAAATTTACTTATTGGTAAAATATGGTCTATATGCCAATATGTACCAAAATTATCCCAGCTCATTTCAGGAGTAAATCTATATTCTAACCATACTTTTAAGAATTCATTGTCACATCCAATAAACTCGGAATATTTTTCTCTCTTAATTGCTCTATTAAATTTGCTTCTTAATGTCTCATTAATTCTAAAACTATTATCAGTTACTCTTTTAGTTTTTATTTTTTCTTTTTTAATAGGCATATATTCCTTATTTTTCATTTTGATGTGTTCTTTTATTTCAGGACGTTCACGATATGATTTTCTTTGTTCTGTAATTGTAGATTTATTATCAATTCTATATTGTTTATTTCTTAACAATAATTCTTCTTTATGTGAATTATAATATTCTTTTTGTTTTTCTTTAATTTGCAAAGAATTCATTTGTCTATATTGTTTTCTACAATCATTACAATCATATCGATAACCATCTTTACTAGATGATAATTTTCCATAATTTTCAAATGGTTTTTCCAATTTGCACTTATAACAAATTTTCATTCTACCATTTATTGCACTTTTATCTTTATATTCTTTTAATTTAAAACAATTTATTTTTACATCTTTAAGAACTTCCCGCAATTTGGTTTTGTTGCCAGCTACTATTCAATAGCAACTGACTAGCACTTGAGAATTCCAATTCTCAAACAGATTTTCCTCGAAACATTGATTGGTTATTTCGAGCTGAGTGCTTTTCTGCCCTGCAGTTTTTAAGGCGATTAAAGGTAAGGCAAGACCAGGGTTGGTGCAGAACCAGAATTGAAGAGGAATATATAAAGTTGTTTCAGGAAGGGCATTTCTGGGGGCACAAACTTGGCGAGGAGCCATAGAATCACAAGGTCCATCAACATCAGAGAAGGAAGGATCAGTGATAAAGGTGAGTTGAGTGGTGTTACCAATCATATTGAAATAACCGCGTTGTTGTTCGGCAGTCATAGTCAATTGATTCCAGATGTGCATCCAGTCACCATATTGACGATCAATTCTTTGACCACCGATTTCAACTTCAACTTGAGCGATTAATTGCTCACCAGGGAAATCTAACCAACGAGCATAGACACCAGATCCAGCTCCAGTGGAGAAGGAAGCGACACCCATAAGTTGGTTGATTTCAGGTAAAGTGACTTGCAAATATGTTCTGTAAGCTAAGTCACCATTTCTTGAGATAGTGCATTGAACACGACGACCGAAATCGGCTTGACCGTTAAAGGTTTGTTCAATAGATTCAATCGCAAAGTTAGTGTATCTGCGATAAGTTACTTTCCAAAAAGTAATTTGAGGATTACCTGTACGTTTCCTCTACCTTATCTTTCGATAAGGAGTAGACTATATCTTATGAAGAATTTATATTATTCTGTTTTTGTAAAGCTAATTCTTTTGTTAATATATATTCTTCCGAAAACCATTTAGTCGTTGAACCTTCTTCTTTAAATTTTTCTAATTTATTAATAATATTTTCTACTTGAGATAAATTTATACATTGTTTTTTTGATGAATTTTCTTTAACTGATAAAGGCATCATATTGGTCCAATTCCAACATTTTAATTTCTCTTTTTCATCAGTTAAATCAAACTTTGATACCGGAATTATATGATCTATAGACCAAAATGTTCCATAATTATCCCAACTCATCTCATCTGTAAAATTATACTCAAACCACTCACGCAAATATTGTATATTACAACCTATATAATCCATTGTTGTTTGTTTTTTATCTAAAACGTTACGTAATCTTGCAGCTAATGATTTTTTTAATCTATAGTTCATATTTGTATTATGTTCGTTTTTACACCATTCGTTTTTTTGTTGTTTTAAAAAACCAGGATAACATTCAAGACAAATCTTACGTTTATAAAATTTTTTAAGTTTTGTAAATTGAAACAAGGGCTTTTCTTTATCGCAGATTTCACATAACGTTAAAACCTGTGATTTTTTATCTCTTAAAATTTGTTTTCTCAATTTATCCTGTTCGTTTAAACACGCTTTACAAATTGTTCCTGTGTTGCCATTTGAATATAATCTATATTGTGAGTTTGATTTAAGTATATTACAATTATTACAAATTCTTGTATTCATCATAAAATATATTATGTTATTTTTATATTATTTATAATTAATTTAAAGAAGCTTGGATGCTCATTGCCCATTGTAGCATCTTATTCATTATTACTATACCCAAGTTTTTGTTCTTGGCCACAACTTTTTCACAAAAGCTGCTTAGTAGAATAAGCTTTAGGGGTTTCAAGCAGTTTGATTTTCTCACTAGGGGTTTTAAAATTAGACACCATAATTACTGTGCTAATTTCCCTAATTAACGTCCGCGGTTCTTATATTCAAGAATCCACAAAGGGTTTTATAGATACTTTATTTTTTCAGCATCTCCCGACATTTTTCTACCCTACAGGTTTTTAAGGTAAACATCTTGCGATGACCCTTACCATTTCTGGTAAGGACAGAATACACCTTAAGAAACTTCAAGTATGGCTAATACTTTCATTAGTTCCCAACTTCCGTCTACTCGTTGAACGTTCAACTTTTCTATGCCATATTTCCAATGAAAATGTGATAAACCAAATTGTTATGTTTGGCTCTACCTTTCCAAAGGTAGAAAAGTTGCTTCGCTGCGGATTATCCAATCTTTAAAATTGTTACTATGCCTTTTGGTCTTTCTCCAAAGGTATCTTATATGTCACCACATAAGAGAAGTATTTAAAGCTCTAAAGGAAGTCCCCGCAATTTGAAAGTTTTGCATATTATAAATTGTTTTTATATCTTATTCTAGTTCATTTATAATACACTAGCGAGTTATATGTTAGATTTTTAATTACACATCTAACCACATATTTACACTGTTTATCCATTATGGAGATATGTGACCCATAATGGCAGCTCACTGTTGAAGCCCAAGATGATGTAGTTAAGCTCCGTACGCTACGAGTTGCATTAATCCGCCTCCCATTTTATACATTCCTAAAAGAAAAAAATTTTCCAAAAAATAAATTAATTAATATTAATTAAATTATTATTTACCCTACATTTTTTAAGAAAGTAAATTATTTATATTAAAATTTTCCTTCATAAAAGTAGAAAGATAATTTTCATCAAATATTTCTTTTTTTTGTTCGTGATTTTTAGTAAAAATATACGATTGACCCCGTTTTTTTATAGACCATCCACCATCTAAAGCATTATATAAAAAAATCATTTTTTGAAATTTTATTTTATCTATTTCTAAACTTTGTGAATCTAAACTTTGTGAAATTGTCTCTATATCCATTTTATAATTTATATATTTATTCTTTATTTTAGATTTTAACTAAACTCTAAAATAAAATTATTTATTACAAGAACTACAAGTCTGAGAAATAGGGTAATACATATCTCCTTGTATTGGACACACACTATAACAAGCATCCATTGTCATACCATTTGCCTTTGCAAATGTTCTTATTCTAGATACTTGACGCATATCACTTTGTAATACATACACTTTATTTGCAGGAATATCTGGAAATTTAGCATTGTGTGAATTCGCTCTATAACTAAATCTAGGCATTTATATTATACTTTCAGAAAATAATTTATTAGGAATAATTACAAGGTCCACAAGTTTTAGAAACAGCATTATAAGTATTATAAGCACCAGGGCACCCAACACAATCTAACGTCGGAATACCGTTAGACTTTTTAAATGTTCTTATTCTAGATGCTTGGCGCATATCACTTTGTAATATGTATACTCCGCTTAAAGGAATATCTGGAAATTTAGCATTATGTGAATTCGCTCTATAACTAAATCTAGGCATTTATAATATACTTTCAGAAAATAATTTATTAAGTTTGATTACAAGCTCCACAAGTATTAGAAATAAGATATAAAGTACTATTTGTGTTACTTCCACATCCGCATACGTCAATTACTGTACCATTAGCCTTTGCAAATGTTTTTATTCTAGATACTTGACGCATATTACTTTGTAATACATATACTTTATTTGCAGGAATATCTGGAAATTTAGCATTATGTGAATTCGCTCTATAACTAAATCTAGGCATTTATAATATTAATAAATATAATAATTTATTAATTATATATTTTTAATAAATTATTAATTAAATACTTATTCATATTTATAATATATTTTGCTATGCCATCATTTAAACCAAAGGCAAATAAAAAAATCAAGTATTACAAAACTTATACTACCACTTTAGATGGTAAACATAAAGAAATTTTAAATGATTTTGCTAAAGACGAACAAGATATTATACCTGAACTAAAAGAAGAACGATATAGTCTTAAAAAACAACTCGAAATAGAATCAGATAGTTTATCTATAGAACAAAAAATGGAAATTAAAGATAGAATTGAAGAAATAAACGCAACACTTCGTGAATTAAAATATAAAAAAACAAATTATTTTTTAGACAATTCTAAATACATATTTGAATACTTTGAAAACAAAAAAAATATCGAAAATTGTGAAGAAAATGTTAGTTCAAATAAATCTCTAACTAACAAAAATCAACTTGTTTTTAGCATATTTAAAATTCAAAAACCAACGGAAGAAATTTCCGATTCAAATAATAATCAAACTAACAACAAAAATATCGTTCAAAAATATCTAAGTAATGTTGACGAATCTTTCCTAGATATTAACGCATTTGTTAGACCAACTGACATATGTCAAAGTTGCTTTAAAGGTGAATTAATTCCTCTTGACGATGAAGGTCAACTTATTTGTAATGTTTGTTTTGTTAATACGCCTTACTTAGTTGAAAATGATAAGCCAAGCTATAAAGAACCTCCTAAAGAAGTTTGTTTTTATGCTTATAAAAAGATTAATCATTTTAAAGAAATTATAGCACAATTTCAAGGCAAAGAAACCACACAAATTCAACCAGATGTAATTGAAAAAATCAAACAACAAATCAAGAAAGAACGCATTACTTTAGAACATTTAACACACCAAAAAACTAAAGAAATACTGAAAAAATTAGAATTAAGTAAATATTACGAACATATTGCGTTCATTAAAAATAAATTAGGAATACCTCCTCCTGTCTTAAGTCCAGAATTAGAAGAAAGTTTATATAATTACTTTATTGAAATTCAGGCACCTTACGCTCAATCGTGTCCCGATTACAGAATTAATTTTTTAAATTACTTTTACGTATTATATAAATTATTAGAATTATTGGGAGAGGATAAATATTTGCCTGATATACCATTATTAAAAGATAGAGAAAAATTAATAGAACAAGACGAAATTTGGAAGAAAATATGTAATATACTTAATTGGGAATTTTTAGCAACTGTTTAAATTAATTTAATAATTTAACGCATTTTTTTGTTGATCGTATTCATCTTCTTTATATCCATAAGGTTCTGTTGTAATTGTATCTGTCATACCTTTTCCGCCTATTTTGTTATATCTTCTTTTGTTAGTTCGTCTTTTATTGTATCTTCTTTTGTTGGTTCTTCTTTTGTTAGTTCGTCTCTTGTTATATCTTTTTTTGTTAGTTCTTCTTTTATTTGATCTTCTTTTATTAGATTTTCTTCTTTTACCTCCATTAAAAGAATCATCACTTGCTGTAGTATGTCCTGATTCTGAATCAGTTGGAGTTATATTTAAATCGTTTATGTTTAGGGGACCATCATCGCCCAATAATATTTCGTCGTCAAAGTTAAAACCAAAATCTAAATCGTGTACGTCATCTGGATTTGCAGGTATAGCTTCTTCTAGATCAATTACATCTTGATTTAAAGCATTCATAACCATTTCTGCCATATCATCCGAGTTGCCAGCAAAACCTATATCGCTTTGATTCATTATTTCATCTATTTTATCTGTAATGCGCTCAATATCAATATTTCTTTGTTCTAATTCATCTATTTGTGCTGGTGTAAAACCGTTATTCAATAATAATTGTCTTTCTTGTGGAGAAAACGCACCACCACGTTGTAATTTTCTTTTGTTAGTTTTTGATCTCATATATAATATAATAATATTATTATTGTATTATATTTAATTCATTCATTTAAAGACCCCCAGGAAATCCAACTAAATTGGCTCCAATGCCTAGGCCAGCACCTGAGCGAGCACTAGCACCCATTGCAGGAATATAAGTGTCTAAAATGGCAAAAGTGGCGGCGGCAGTTAAGGCAAGTAAAGCGATTTCCTCAAGATTCAAGGAACGTTTAGGAATGGCGAAAGCAGCAATAGCAACCATTAAACCTTCGATTAAATACTTAAAAATGCGCTTAATAAGTTCGTTGACGTCAAACATTTCCATCATTTATATAAAATAAAAAGAAAAAAATAAATAATTTATGAAAATTAAAACTTAAAACCAACGTTTACTAAATTATATATAATGGCTTCTAAAAGTAAAAAATCTTTTGAAAAGAAAACCAAACCCAACGGCACTCCCAATCCCAAATATGTTGATTTATTAGAGGTTGATAAACCCATTGCCGGACAAACTTTCGGTTGTTTTTCTTTTGTTTCTCCTGAAAAAATTCTTAAACAACGCGAACAATTTTATTTCGAAGAATTCCTAAAATCCTGGGAAATGAATAAATCTATGGAAAAGTTTCATCAATTCCTAAACTTTATTTCCTATAAATATAAGCTTCATTTTGAAGAAGTTATTAAGGATTTTGAATCTTTCATTGAAGAAGAACGCGAAACTATTGTTAGTCAAGGAATTAATGATGACTACAAGACTTTCTTAGATCGTAATGAAGATGACCTTGAAAAGAAATTTAATATTAAACATAATTTCCAAACTTCTGTACGTGGTTTTAAATCTCGCGGTAATTTTGCTACTGAAGAAGAGGCCAGAATGCGTGCAGAACTTTTAAGGGAAACTGACCCTAATTTTGATATTTTTGTCGGTCCAATTGGCACTTGGCTTCCTTGGGATCCTGAGCCACTAAAGACTGCCGATGTCAATTATGCTGAAGAAGAATTAAATCAACTTGTTTCTGAGAAAAAGAAGAACGAAACTGCTGCCAAGGCTGCATTCGATAAACGCGTTAAGGAAACAAAACAAAAAGCAGTTGATGATAATAAAAAGAACGCGGAGAAATTTGGTTCTAATGTTACTCAGGATATTGATGCTGAAGGTAATTTAATTGGTGTCGGACATACTACAACTGAGAAATCATTTAGTCAAGAAGATCCTGAAAATATTACTACTGCTGATATTAGAAAGGAATTATTCGAATCAGAAAATGTTGTTGTTGGTAAGACGGATTACGGTCAAGGTCAGTTGAAGTCCGGACCTTTTGCTAAAAAGGATTAAATGTAAATAAGTAATTTAATAAATTTTATTAAAATTTAATAAATTTTATTAAAATTTAATAAATTATAATAAAATCAAACAAATTATAATTACCACACTAATAAATCATAATATGAATCTGTTTCTTGTTTATCTTTTAGTCCACGCAAATTAATTTCTAGTCTGTACATTTCTTTAAGTACTGGAACAAATCCAATAATCGGCATTATATATAGACAAGCTCCCCATATTCCCACTCCAAATTGCATTGAATAATATTTTTCGGGTTTCTCCAAATATGAAAAAAACTTTGGATCCGACTTCATTTTCCCTTCATAAATTTTTAATCTATTATTATACTGATACTTATAATATTGTGTACCGCGATAAAATCCCAATAAACTCCATGCAGCTAACGGTACAGCAGCCTTATCAAAATTATAAATTAATCTTCCAGACATCTGGTTATATTCATATGCTGAAATGTTTTTAAATTGGTTTAATAATGATTTTATTCGTTTTCATTTATAATGTCAAATATTTAATTTTTCTTTCAACAAGTCAATTTCTTCTTTTAATAATAAATTTTCCTTAATAAGTTCTTCGTTATTCATTAAGGTATTATAATAAATTATTTTTATATATTTTTTACTATATAAAAATCGGCGTTTGAAATGTTAAAAGGTGTAAAAGGTTTTGAAGTTGAAAATGTTGAAGTTGTAAGTGATCCAATAATACCTACACAAGAATTGATAAATAATTTAATCAAAAATAAAACTATGAATAAAGCAGAAATGAATGAATTTAAAGATCATTTGGAAAATTCTGGATTTACAGATTCATTAGTTAATTATGATTTTCAATTATATAATCCAATTCATCAAGGAATTATATTAACATTATTATCAAAATATAAAAATGATATATTAAGTCCATTTTATCCTTTACAAAGTTATCCCGGTAAACTGGAAGAAGTAGATGAAATTACGAAAACATTAGAAACAGATTTAATACATATTTTAAATGAAACAAGAATAAATCATCAGGGTGGAAAAAAACGTATTACAAAAAGAAGATTTAAAAAATATTCTAAAAAAACAAGACGATATTAAATATTATATATATATATATATATATATATATATATATATATGTGTTTATCTGAGTTAATTAATGAAACATGTCCCATTTGTTCCAATAATTTATTTTTAGGAAATCCTGGAAAACCTGTTGATATTACAACTTGTCACCATAAATTTCACAACTATTGTTTGCATCGTTGGTGCAATAATAATCAAAGAAATACTTTAGCTAGATGTAACTGTCCTTCTTGTAGACAATCATTTAATTTTAATGAACAATTAAATGACTTAAATGAAAGTATTAAACAAGATTTATTAAAAGCATTAGTTAATGGAGATTATAATGATTTAAGTCCTGAAGATAAAAATACTCTTCAAGAAATTATTAATCAAAATAATCCTGAAGCACAACCAGTAGCACTTGTAGCACGACCTGTAACACGACCTGTAACACGACCTGTAACACGACCTGTAACACAACCTGTAAATTTTTTAGCTATGAATCCTTTAGACTTTGCAACAATGCTCTTAAATAATTCTACAGCTATGGACCAAGACATAGAAGAGGTTAATCATGAAAGAGAAGCAATACAACAAAATCCGGTAGAATGGTTGAGCGACACATATAGTAATGGTATGGATGAAAATTTGTTAAATGAAGAATCTAAACAACAACTCATACTTTACATTTGGAATAAAAAAATCAATGAATCTCCAAGAGATAGCTATGGTAGAAATAGATATGGAGATGATAACACACCTCAAGAAGTTTTAAATATGACACCAAACCAATTTGCAAATCATATTTTACAAATGTATGTAAGAAATAATCAAGTACGTAATCTCCAAGAATTTTTACAAGAACAAAGAGAAGAAATTAACGAAGACGGTCCATTAGTATGGTTAGAAACTGCATATCATAGTGATATTAATGATGGTGGTGTTTGGATGTACCGTGAATTAAAAAAAATGTATGAAAACTATATAATAAATCAAATAAATCAAATAAATCAACCAAGAAGAGGTGGTAAATCCAAAAAACATACGACAAAAAAAAGAAGAGTTAAAAGACGACATTCTAGACGAAATTAAATTATAAAATAATATTTATTCTTTATAATTTAATTAATAAATATTAACATAACTCATATATATATTTATTATTAAATATGATATTATTTTTAATACTTCTTGACATTTTTGATGCGGATAAATTTTCTGATTGCGCTGCTTTTGCAATTGTTTCCCATTTTCCTACTATAATATTTGTTGATATTTCTTTTTTTTGAATTTGTTTACCAGTAGAAGATGTAGTTTTATGTTTATATTCATCTTCTTTTAATATTAATCCATAATATCCCTCATTTGACCCATAATCGGTCCAAACTGTTGATTTTAATACGTAATCACAATTATTAAGGTACTCTTTTATTTCTTTTACTTCGTTATTATTTACTTCTTTATCTAAATTTTTTTTCCATCTAACATATTCTTCTAATAACTTTGAATTTAATATTTTTCCGTTTGGGCAAAATTTGCAAACTTGAAATAAAAAATTTTCAGCATCATTATTTGTGTATTTTTTTTTATACTCTAATTCTTTTAGTTTACAACCTTTATATCCATAAACTATTTGATTTTTAGTTTGTTCTTTTAACCTTATGGGCTTAAATCTCGTATCTAAATAATTTTTAAAAGCATGAAACGTTTCTTTTTTTGGTTTTGTTTTACACCATATGCGGTATTGGCCTTCTAAATTAGTTGAACTATCTTCTACTTCATTATGAATTATGCACATACTATCAATAAATTCATTAAAGGATTTTGTTAATGTATCTTCTAAAACTAATTCATTGTGATAAGGTGATTTATTTTCTTCTTCAATCGTTTTTAATAGTTTTTCTTTTTCTACAATAATAGTTTTAAGTTCATTATTTTCAAGAATATATTTTGTTAGTTCAATATTATTATCTTTTAATTTTATATGTAAATTTTCGTTCTCTTTAATTAAATCTTCATTTTCTTTTAATAATTTATTGAAGTTATCTATACTATATGTTTTAGAATTAATTATATCTGTTATGCATTGAATTATATTATCAATAGTAAAATTATTATTATATGCGATTAATTCTGTTTTATTTTTATTATTTATGCAAATAGTTCTAATTTGCGGTTTTATTTTACAATGAGTTTTAATTAATTTTTCAATTTCAACTTTATTTTGAACTTTAAAAGCTTTAATTAGTATAAAATTATTGTATGTTTTACGATGTTCTAATACTCTTTTATGTAAATCATTTGAGTGTCCAAATTTAATAAGCGTTTCATTTTCTTCGTTAGAATTTTGTATGGTTCCAATGTAAATACATTCTGTATTAATTGGAAATAAAGAAAATAAAGTATTTTCAACTGCCCTTTGTTTTTGATATTCTGATTCTTCTTTTACTTCTGATATTATTTCATCTTTTCGTTTTAATTGTAGTCTAAGCTCATCTGTTTCTTCTTCAACAGTTTTGTTTATCAATTCTTCAAGTTTAATGTAGTAATCATGTATTTGATCTGCCTTATCTGTTCTACTTTTTAAACATAATGACTTAAAACATTTTACATTTAACATTATTATTTGACGATTATTTCCTCCGTGACGATTTATCGTCTTATAACTTGCTCCTGATGGACCAGGAGCAAGTTTATTATCTATAATTTTATAATCAATATTTTCTTTGAAATATTTTTCGACAGTTGTTTTTGCATTATGTTTTATTGAATATCCTAACCATTTCCATATATTATCTAAATCAATAACAAAATCAGTTGAGTTATTATAATTTAAATAACAATAAAAACTATTAATAAATAATTGCTGCTCAAAGTTTGTAAATGTTTCTTTTATTTTTATTAATAATTTATTATTACAGCTTTTAGTTAATCTTAAAATAGGATTATTTGAAATAAATTCAATTATATTAAAATTATTCATAATTATATTCAGAAAAATATCTTTAAATCATATTTTTGCTTATTATTTTATTAATCAAAACGTGTAGCAAACAATATATTCAAAACAAATTACCATTTGCTCTTTTTTACTGCAATACGCGGGCCACTACTTTTTTTCTTTAAATTATTTGGGTCATATTGGTCTCCATCATCCTCATCATTTATCTGCTTCGATAATTCCCAGAATTGTTTGGATCCCAACCTGAAATCACCGTGTGGATCAGCTTTATACCAAAATACTTGCTCTTGTAACTTGTTTGATTTTGAGTTGTTATTTACAACCAAACATTCATAATTCTCAGTGCATTGGTCCATCACCTGGCAAAAGGCTTCAAATGTTGGAAACATACCAGCATAATGTTCGTAAATACGCTTTCTATTTCCTATAATATTTTCTCTTAAAATAAAGACGTAATCAATGTTAGTTCTTAGCAATGGAGGGATACCTAAAGGGAATTGCATTGTAATGACCAACATTATCTTCCAGTGACGACCATTCATAAAGAGGAGTCGCATCATTTTATCCTTTGCCCACGTATTATCAAATAAACAATCATCTAAAATAACAAACGCACGTGGATCGATTGTACTACGATTGAATTGCTCTTGTTCTCTTTTCATCTCCTTAAGTACTTGACGCTGTCTTTTTAAGATATTTTCAATAATAGCAGTATTATATTCATTATGGATAAACAATTTTGGCACTAATTTGCCGTAGAAACCGTTACCTTCTTCAGTTCCAGAAATAACTGTACCAATAGGTATATCTTGATGATAATAAAGCAAGTCTCTAACCAAAAAACTCTTACCGGTATCACGTTTACCGATTAAAACGACAACAGGTCCTTTAGATTCATTGGGTTTAAAACTGATACTTTTCATATCGAATCTCTTTAATTCTAGATTCATTCTTATATTTTAGGAAATATTAGAATTTTTTAAAATAAAACGCAAAAAGTATAAAATTCAAAAAAATATAAGTTAAATCTTTAGGGAAATTATATAAATAATTCCTAATGGCGATAAGTGTTAATTATCAGAAGCGCAAGAACATCAATCTATTTAATAAATTTGAAACTAACAAAAATTTAACTATTGTTAAAGCTCAAAATTATATTCCCATATATGACAGATTTTTTTCATTAAACGCAACCAGTTATAATTCAATTAATTTAAATAATTTATGGTCTATTTATGATATAAAAGAAACAAAATCAAAAGATGATCCTGATAATGTATTTACTTGTAAATTAAAAAATATTATAGATGAGGATAATTTACACATAACGCAAAAAGTATTTTTTAAAATGGCACCATTATTGGATCCGTATAAATATTTAGTTGGTAAATATAATTATACTGATCCAAATTTGTTTACGTTACCTTTATTTGATAATAAAAATAGGGTTCATCCTAAACTATTAGAAAAGAATAATTCTTCATATATTGATTCCTTTTTTTCATTTTTAACAAGTCAAGCACTACATCAACATAAATTTATTCACGGTTTAGATTTCTTTGGATCATTTCTCGGCTTAAAGAAAGATTATAAATTAAATATAATAGATGATTTAGATTATTTAGTTCATTCGGATTTTTTTAACAAACAAAAAGGTAAATTATTTCAAGTGGAAGATTATTCATATTTGTTAGATGAAGAAGTTGCAGCTCCATTAAAACCGATAAATATATCAAGTGCAAAAACTAACATATCTATTAAATCATTTGATGAATCTGAATACAATAATAATACTGCGTTTACTTTAAATGACGTCCAAAATTTAGGATTGGATTTAGAAGATATAACAAATTCGGATATTTTTAAGACAAATAAAGCTTCACAAGAAACATTAAAATCAGGTTCATCTTGTTCTTCAAGAACATCACATACAAATGAAGATGATTTAGATGATTTAGATGATTTAGATGAAGAAACAAATGAATATAGTAGTTATAATGAAAGTAAAGAAGCTGAGGAAGAAGCGGAATCAGAATATGAAACGGTGGATGAAGAAGCAGCATTATATGCGACTATTCCTGAGTTCCCAGTTCAAATTATATGTTTAGAAAATTGTGAAGATACGTTTGATTCTTTGATATTAAATAATGAATTAACTGATGAAGAGTGGTTTTCAGCACTAATGCAAATAATAATGATATTAATTTCTTATCAAAAAATGTTTTCTTTTACGCATAATGATTTGCATACAAATAATATAATGTATATACCGACAACAAAAAAATTCATATATTATAAATATAAAAAACAGGTATATAAGGTTCCAACATACGGAAGAATATTTAAGATTATAGATTTCGGTAGATCAATATATAAATTTAATGGAAAAATATTTTGTAGCGATAGTTTTCAAACGGGCAATGATGCGGCGACTCAATATAATACAGAGCCTTATTATGATGAAAATAAACCACGTTTAGAACCTAATTTTAGTTTTGACTTATGTAGATTAGCTTGTTCTATATTTGATTATGTTGTGCCTGATTTTGAGGCATTAAAACATTTGGATAATTGTACTCCAATTATAAGATTAATAGTTGAATGGTGTACAGATGATGATGGAAGAAATATATTATATAAAAATAATGGTGTAGAACGTTATCCTGATTTTAAATTATATAAAATGATTGCAAGATGTGTGCATAAACATACGCCACAAGCTCAATTAGATAAAAGGGAATTTAAGAAATATGAATTTAATAGTAAAAAAATGGATGAAATAGATATAAATATAGATAATTTACCGGTTTATTGTTAGTTTAATTAAAATAAAATAATTATGAATATATTATAATAAATGTCATATGGATTTATTATAACACGTCATGTAAATTCGGAAGCAACTAACAAATATTGGAATCAATGTGTTAAATTAATAAGAGTACATTATCCATTTAAACAAATAATAATAATAGATGATAATTCAAATAATTCATTTGTAAAAGCGGAATTTACTTATAAAAATATGGCAATAATAAATTCAGAATATCCAAAAAGAGGTGAATTATTACCATATATTTATTTTTTAAAATATAAATGGTTTGATAATGCAATAATTATTCACGATAGTGTATTTATACATAAAAGAATACCATTTGAAACATTTAAAATGCCAGTTATGCCGTTATGGCATCATAATTATGATAAAGAAAATTTGCCAAATTTATTACGTATTGCTTCAGTTTTAAATAATAATGGATTATTAATAAAGGAATTATCTGGAAATGAAACAAATTTTTTTAATTTTGTTAGTTCAAAGCATAATTTATGTTTTGGAGCACAATGTTATATAAATTTAAAATTTTTGGAACAATTGGAATTAAAATATAAACTAACAAATTTAAAAAATGTGATAAATTGTAGAATAGATAGATGTGGGTTTGAAAGAATAATTGGTTTAATATTTAGTTTAGAATCAAAAGAACTAAAAAAAATGCAATCATTATTTGGTGACATATTTAATGTTCCTTATGCATTAAAATATACTTTTAATGATTATATGAAAGATTTTACTTCTAAAAAAGCGGTTCAACCGTTTGTAAAAGTATGGACTGGTAGATAAATAATAAATACAATATAAAAATAATTTATATTGTATTAATAAAAATATGTATATAAATGAAGAAAATGGACTAACAAAAAACATAACAAATAATACGCCAACAAATTCAATAAATGACATAAGTAGTGATATATCGGATTTTTATACAATTAATTTAAATTCTGTTAGTAATGATGTAATAAATGTTGATGAAATAAGAATAAAAATTAATAAGGATAAAAGTGAAAATGTAGAAGAAAATGAAACTGTGGTAAAAAGTTCGGGCATATTATTTAAAATAATTATATCTCTGTTAATAATAAGTCCACCAATAATAGCTGTGTTAGTTTATGCTTTTATGTGTTGTATTTAAAATGGAGGATTATCGGTAAATACCATAGGAGCACCTCCTCCAACAATGGGATTAGTAATGTTGTCTTGAATAACGGGATTCAATTGATCTACAACAAAGTATCCAAGTATAACGCAAACATAAACTAACAAAGAATCACGAATAATAAATTTAAGAGGTTTAGGTTCTTCGTCGACATATCGCATTTCAAGAAATTTGGCAATAAAAAATATTGCAGAAATAATTCCGGCTACTAAAAATATATTTTCCATATTACAATATATTTTTAGAATCAAAAATAATAAAAAACGCATAATTTGTTAGTTTATTACGTTAAAACTTCAATATCTCCTAAAATTAAACTATCAGTATCTAATTTAATATTTGGTGGATTAATTACATGAATATCCAAGTCGTCTAAAGATACTTCTTCATTTGATAAATTAAGTTTTTCATCATCGTCATCATCTTGTTCTTCCATTTTTCGTTGCATATTTCTTAATGTGCTTATTTCTTCAAGGCGTTCGATTGTTTTAGGGGCCTCAATCTTCTCTTCTTTTCCATCTTTAGTCATAACCATATCAACGTCATTGAATTTTAAACTAACATTATCTTTAGTTCCTTCCTTAATAACTTCGGTAGTTTCTTTAACGGGTGGATCAATTAATTGTTCTTTAACTTCTTCAACAACATCTTCTTCAACCGTTTCATCCATATAAGCTCGTAAAATGCTTTCAACTGGTATAGTTTCTCTAACGGTGTTTAATATGGCTTCTTGAATAATAATTTCAAGTTCTCGGTTATGTTTTTGTATTTGAAGATGCGGTATATTTAATTCAAATAAGTATACATTTTTGTAAACTTTGCGTGCAACATTGATGTAAGCTCTATGTATAAAAGTATCTAATTTAGGGATATCAATATCGATTTTCTTTTGTTTATTTCCAACTCGCATAGCAGTAAGGAGTTTTAATTGAATAATATGAATGCACGAAACTAAATCTTCTAAATAATTGCATCCGCTGCGTTCAATGATACGTTTTCTTTCGTTTTCAACGATGGCAGTATTCCATTTAGGTATGCGTGCAATAAGGTTTTGAAATGTCATTAAATATTTATCCATTTGGTTGTTTTCTTGGCAAAGTTTAACGGATTCATCAAATATGGATTTGAGACCTTCGATCATAAGGGGAGTCAAAATAGTTAATAAACGTGCACCCCATTCGTTTTTAGATTCGTGTAAAGCACTGACATTAAAATCGTCCATTAATAGTAATTGACTAAATAATTTATGATTTTAAACTTATTCGGTTAACTGGTGCCAAATTTATGACGTAAAATTTGGTTCAATTATTGATAAATAATTTTGATACCATACTTCGTGCAAAGTGAATTTTCATTTCAGCGACAGATTAACACCATAAATTTGGTCTAAGACTGAAAAAAGTCGGCATAAAATTGCCGGCAAATTTGTCAGCATATTTAGTCTCATATTTTTTCGCCGATTTTTGTCGACGTTTTATCGTAACAATTTTTTTTCCAAAAGTATTTTCAAAAATCGATTTTGCACATTTTTTGGATTTTCACATGTGCAAAAGTCAAAAGGGTCTTCAAAACGACCCCTAAAAAACTCAGCTAAGACCACTATGCTCTCAAAAATATTTCACGAGTCGAAAATTTTGTGACGATATTTTTTTTTCGTTAAAATCCCCGTACTTTTTTCTGTTGATTATTTAGCAACACATGTTGAAAAGTACCGTACCAAAAAGTACCGATTTTTTCGCCTGCGAATTTTGTGACTATTCTACGTCACGTAATAGTCATTGGTTAAGACACGTCTCCACAGCAAAACATTTTTGTCAACAAAATCAACACTTTAGCAACAAAAACTCAGTGCAAAAAGTACCGTTTGGTACCAAATTTTGGCATTGTGAATGCGGTCGAGAATATAAAGACCGTTCTGGACTCTGGCGTCACAAAAAACAATGCACCTTTGTTAAAGAAGAGGTGACTGATTTGGTAACGGAAACTGAAGCAGCTAAACAAGAATTATTGTCTATGAATAGCACCGAATTAGTTATGCATTTACTTAAACAAAATAATGAACTACATCAACAGCTAATTGAAATGTCAAAAGAAAAATCTACTGTATATAATAATACAATTAATAACAATAATAAGGTAAATATACACGTATATTTAAACGAACAATGCAAAGATGCTCTTAATATGTCTGAGTTTATTGATTCTATTAAACTACAATTATCGGATTTGGAAAACACAGGTAGAGTCGGATTTATTAAAGGAGTGTCGCAAATATTTACGCGTGAATTAAGTAACATAGATGAATGTAGAAGACCAATACATTGTACTAATTTACGTAATGATATATTTTATATTAAGGAAGACAATCAATGGTCTAAAGATGACGAAAATAACGCTAAATTTGTTTTGGCTATTAAACAAATAGCTAATAAGAATTTTAAACAATTGCCTTTGTGGACGGCAAAACATCCGGATTATTTAGATCCAGATTCAAAGACAAATGATATATATAATAATATGTTATGTAACGTATTTTCAGGAGGCACACCTGAAGAAAATAAACAAAATTACACTAAAATAATGAGAAATGTCGCTAAAAATATAGTATTAAGTAAACAAAATTTAGTATGTTAACTAACAAATTATAATAAATAAATATATTTATATATTATAATGAAAACTAAACGTAACAACAAAACACAAAAACAAAAAAACAAAACGAAAAAAAATAAATCTATTATGTTTCAAAGTTTTGAAGACCCCCATAAAAGTAAATTTGATGGCATAGATACCGAAAAACAATTAATTAAGTTGTTTAAAACTCCCTTTACTCCTTTAAAGCATAAACCACAAGATGATTATTATACTTATATCAATTACCAATGGCTTGAAGAAACTTCCAAGAAGATTCAAAAGGAACAAAAATATTACGTTCAAGTTGATAGTTTTAGAGTTACTCAAGAAAAAGTATATTGGGAACTTATTGATATTGTAAAAGATTACATAAAGAATAATAATTCTAGAAAGGGAAAAGCAATTAAGGCTGTTTACGAGTCATTGGTTAATTTAGATGACGCTTCTGCCGAAAAATTTGCCAAGTATTATGTAAAATTAACAGAACAACGTATTAAATCCGGAGACATATATGAAATATTAGGTGGACAAAATCAAAATGAAATTATATCATGGGGTTGTCCTATAGTATGGTCTGTATTAAGAGACGAAAAAAATACAAAATATTATAGAAGCACTATTTCTGCTCCTCAATTATCTGCATATGATTATGAATTATATATTGAAGATAATCACGACGAACAGGATACTAAAAAATACAAAAAAGAATTTAAACGTAAATATTTAGACTATATTCAACAAATATTTGACGAATGTCTCGGAAAAAAAGAAGACTATAAAGCTCAAGATGTTTGGGATTGCGAATATGAAATTTTAACTGCATTAGGATGTGATAGTATTAAAAAAGATGATTTAGATGGTTATAATATTTTGAGTTCTAAAGAAGCATTTAATAAATATAATTTTGATTGGGAAAAATTAGCCCTAAAAATTGGATATGAACCAAATCAAATTCCTGATACGTTTATATGTACTAGTTTAAATTACTTAAAGTGCATTATGGAAACATTATTAAAAAATGATGCGTGGAAACAAAAAAAATGGAAAACATATTTTATATATTTAAATTTAAGACAATTGATTAGATTTCATAGTAAATGGCGTTATATACATTACGAATTTCACGAAAAATTTGTAAAAGGACAACCAACTCCTTGGCCTAAAGAAATATATCCAATATTTGGTTTATCGCTTTGTTTTAATACGTTTTTAACGAATGAATATGTAAGAAAAAATAAAAATGAACAATATATCGAATATACAACTAATTTAGCAAAAGATTTACTAACAGTTTATAAACGCATTATAAACAGAAATAAATGGTTATCGCCTTCTACTAAAAGTTATGCGTTAAAAAAATTGGAAAATATTAAATTAGAAATAGGACAACCTGAAATTTTAAGAGAAGATCCAATTTTAAGTTACAATTCAAAAGAAGCATATCAAAATGCAATTAAAATTGCTCACTGGAGAACAAGAAAACTAATACTTTTAGACGGCAAAACATCTAATGTTGATATACCCGTAATAGATTGGTCCGAATTTAAGTTAGTTGGTAAACAATCTTATGTTGTAAATGCATATTATACTCCAACTGAAAATTCAATATACGTGCCTTTAGCCTATTTGCAAAAACCGTTTATAGATTTAGAAGAACGCGGTATAGAATATAATTTAGCACATATAGGATACACATTAGGTCACGAAATGTCACATTGTTTAGACGATATGGGTTCAAAGTATGATGAAAAGGGTAATTTACATAATTGGTGGACGGAATCAGATCGTAAGAAATTTAATAAAAAGGTAAATAATGTTATTAAGCAATATGAACAATTTGCTGCGTTTGATGGCATAAAAATGGATGCTTCGTTAAGTACTGGAGAGAATTTAGCGGATATTTCAGGTTTAGCAATTTGCGAAGAATATTTAAGAGATTTTCAAGAAAAAAATAATGATGTGGTTCCTATTAAGGCGTTATCATTTCACGCGTTTTTTGTATACATAGCAATACAGGCAAGACAAAAAATATTTGATAAGGCAGTTAAAGCCCAATTAAAGACAAATCCCCATCCAATGGATAAATATAGGACAAATTGTCCTTTGGCACGTTTAGAATTATTTAGGAGTTTATATAATGTTAAAAAAGGGGATAAAATGTATTGGGAATCAACGGATACTATTTGGTAAATTATTTTTTTATAAAAAATTTAGGAAAATAAAATAAAAAGTTTTGTAAAAGGAAATATTGCAATGTTAAAAATATTTTCTTTTAGTAGTATATAATGGCTTCCCGTCGTCATAGATCAAGATCCAGATCCAGATCCGCTTCTCGCGGTCGTGGACGTGCTCGCACAATGAAACGCGCTGCTGCTCGCGGTGCTGCTGCTGCTGCTTCTGCTGCTCGTTCTGCTTCCAAAACTGCCGCTAAGGCCGCTTCTAAGGCTGCTTCTGCTGCTCGTGGTGCTTCTGCTGCTCGTGCTGCTTCTGCTGCTCGTAGTGCTAAGAAGGCCGCTTCTAAGGCTGCCTCTGCTGCCGCTGCTGCTGGAGCTGCTGCTTCTCGTGCTGCTGCTGCTGGCCGTATGTAAATATTAATATAATATACTATTTAATATACTATTTAATACAATATATAGTATATTATTTAATTTGTGCTGGTATCTTACAATATTTAATCATTCTTATAAATCTGTTAATATTTTAAAAGTTATAGTGTATACTTTTGAATATAATGATTTAATTATTTAAGGGATTTGTCGGTTGGATTTTATGCTGGTTGTAGTTGGTTCTTACCAAAATATGACATTGTGAACCCAGATGCATCAAAATATACATCTCTAATGTTTTGTTTGATTTTAACACACTCTGCACAATCATTAAATCTATCTACATTACCATTTCTAAGACTATTAGAAATGCCTACAAATAATCTATTGGTTGTATCGACAAATCGAATATCTATAGCGTTATAATTTCCCGCAAATAAACTATATTTTTTTATGGTTGAGTTGGCTGATTTTGTTATTGAACTTGTAGTTACATTTAAAGACGATGTCGAATCATTAACATTAATTATAAATTTTCTTAAATTTGATAAATTATTATTACTACTATCTATTAATGGATTATTTAAATCATTAGTTTGAGGTAATGCTGCTGAAAAACACCATAAACCAAGTGATCTTATAGATGTTGGTATAGTATATTCTGTAGCGTTATTGCAACCTGAAAAACAAAAGTTCCCTATTGATTTAATATTATTAGTTATAGTAAAAGATAAACTTCTACAATTATAAAAAGCCATATCATTTATTTGTTCAACATTATTGCCTAATGAACACATTGCTAAATTTATACAATTTAAAAAACTACCAAAACCAATAGAAACAATTGACGAAGATGTAATTTTAGTTAAGGAACTACAATTTGCAAAGCAAAAATTTCCTAAATCAATAATATTATCCGGAAGTTTTTCAGTATATATCGTTACACCAGTTTTAGTTAAAACTGAAGTTATATTCGTACAATTTTTAAAACAATCTTCCGGAATATTCAAATATGATGTAGTATTATTTAAATAGGTAACCTTATTAATTGAACTACATCCTTCAAATGCGGATTTTCCAATATAAAGTAAATTAGGTAAAACATATATGCCATCATTATTGCTAAATATATGCTTTATGTTATTGCATCCATAAAAACAATAATCATTTATATATTGTAGTGAGTTGCTACTGCTATCTATTGTTATAGATGTTAAGTTTATGCAGTTTGAAAAACATTTTATATTTAAAGTTTGTATATTGTTAGGAATATTAAAATCGGTAAAGTTATTGCACCCTTCAAAACAAGATATACCAAAACTAGATAAACTTCCAAATGGATTTGCATGCATTAATGTACCATATATTAATTTACTGCAATTTTTAAAAGTATAATGTCCTATATTTAATAAAATAGAACCCGTTAAATTTACCGTTTCAAGATTTATGCACCCACTAAAACAGGCATCTTCTAAACTTATAGCATATCCTCTTATGGTAATTGATGTAAGATTAATACATCCTTTAAAACAATAATTTCCTATAGTTAATTTCAGTTTATTAATATCAGATGGTACTGGAAAGTTAGAGGCATCGGAAAATATAATACTAATATCCTTTAAATTTGTACAACCATTAAAACAATAGTCTCCTATGCTTGTTATTCCTACTAAAGATAAAGAAGTAAGGTTTCTACAATTATTAAAACATTTATCATCTAATGCTTTAACGTTAGGCGGTATAATTATGGAAGTTAAACCATTGTTATCGCTAAAAATAGAATTTAATGTAGTATAATTACTGTCTGTTGGTATATTAACTGTGTGTAAATTAGTATAATTATAAAGAAAACCATGGGGTATATTTTTTATTTTGGTGGGTATAAATAATGAAATTACGTCATTTTTATGATAAATATTATTACTTGTATCTCTTAATAAGGCCGATATTGTACCTCCAGAAGCATCATTGTGCAAATAATTATTTGAAAAATCTGGTAAACCCGTTACATTAAAGCTTGTAGTTACTTTTTCAGTAATTTCAATATTTGCCCTAAAATAACCAGGAGAGGAATTGAATGGATTTAAAATCTCTAATTGTGCATTTGTCCCATATTCGTTTATGGTTCCCTTTCTTTTAGAAATAATTGTTTTTTCTCTTATATATTTAGCTACAATATTATTTGGATCATAGGTAAAATTAGTAAATTCATGTCTTGTGTTACTGCTATCACCAACTAGTGTATAATATTTTTTATACGTAATGTCATCTAAAATTGTTGGTTCTGCGTTATAATCTTCATTTATTGGTCTATAAGTTATATTAGTATTTTTTACAATTAAGCTGTTATTAGTAAGTGAATTACTCATATTATTATCGATATAACTACTATTATAACAATTAAAAATATTATCAATTGCATCACTAAAATAATAATATATTGGTCCTTGTAAATTTTTTTGAAGACAAACCCTAACATAATTACTCGGTCTTATTATTTTTGCAATATCAGAATTTGATGTACCTGTGTTAGAACGGCTTATAGATGACAATTGCTGCCATAAGTTATTTATTGATGATAAATACTGGGTTTCACTATTTGTACCATAATCATCCCGAATATAAAAATTAAATTGTATACTAGAATTCGCTCCTAACAATACATTAGTACCAATACTAGCTAATTTTGTTGGATCATTTACTATTATTTTTGTCAAACCACTGCAACCTTTAAAACAATAATCCGATAATTTAGTAAGAGGTTTGTTCATACTAAAAGAAAGGTTATTAAATGGCTCTGGAGCCGTTTGGTTCGTTATTAATATATTTGGAGTGTATTTGTTTATATTTGATTCAGAAATACCAATTATTATTTCTCTAAGTTTAGTGCAACCAAGAAAACAATTTTTAGGTATGTTATCAATTCCATATTCAAATACTACTTTAACTATTCGATCTGTTGATTCTAAATACGTGTTAGTAATGTATTCTTTTCCGTTATTATCTGTTCCAACATTATATGAAGTAAGACAAAATTCATTAAGGATAATATTATTTGATTTAAATACTACCGTAAAACTTTCATCAGAAATATTATCGGTCTTTCTACCAAACATATAAGTGAAATTATTACTACCCGTAAAGAAAGTACTATATCTAAAAGTAGTATTCGTATACTCTTTTATTTTTGTTCCTGACACATTATATATCTCACATGTAACTGACATATTATATAATGATATTATTTTTATATAATATAAACTAAGCAACTATAAAATTATTTAACGGATTAAACTAGCTTCCCTAACATACCCTATTTTTCTACTTCTTAATTTTCTACAGAATCTACGTTTAGTTCCTTTTGCACGCATACAGCCGAATTTTCTGGTGCAACGAGAATATTTGCGTCCACGACAATGGGATCTAGAAACGCGACTGCGATAAATTTGCTTTCTACTGCGAGCTCTCTTCATTTATATATATTCTAAATATTATTTTTTAAATTTTGAGATTCTAAACTGCTATTTATTTCTAAATTATTTTGATTTTGATTTTGTATATCTACCATTATTTCTGGTTTTGTTGTTAGTAAATTTTCCTTCATTTTTTCTAAACTTTGTATTTGATTTTGTGCCGTATCCAAAATCTTTTGTTCTACAATTGTTTCATATATTTTTAATCCGGTTATATAATCATTTTCACACGTTAAATATAATTGCATTATTTGTCCTCTAGATTTAACGATTAAATCTTGTAATCCTGTTTCCGTTAATTTTGGATTAACTCTTATTTGTTTTTTGTTAGTTTGTGGATCAACCGTGTAAACGAATATTTCATTTATAATATTTAATAATTCTTGTTGTCCTAAATTTGTCTTTTTAATCATATTTTTAATATTATTTGCATAATCTGTAAACAATCTTTCAGATAATTTACCTTTAAATTTGCGTTCAAATATAGGATCAGTTCCTTGACATTTAGGCATTTTGCTGTATTCTCTTAATTTAATATCGCTAAAACCTTGTATTGAATCTGGAACATCTTTATTTCCAGTAAATACCTGATAAAATGTTTTTAAATCTCTTAAAAAATCTTTTTTAGCTGTTGCCGACATTGCTCGAAATTTACCAGTTTCAAAATCATAATCGTCGTCATAATATAATTCTTTTAATTCCGGAATTCCTGGTTCATCTTCTAAAGTTTTCTCGACACCAACATCATTTAAATTACTTTGGCAAAATTTAGGTCCAATAATAACCTCATCGTCTCCAGATAATTTACTAAAATCTTGTTTCCCCTGTAAAATATTAATTCTATTATCGCACATATTCATTTTATAAATATCTCTTGGTGCATTGACTGGAATATTATCTTTTTCAAATAGATTTGCCTTTACTTTATTACCTTCTGCATCTTTATAAATATAAATTGGATTAATTGTTAAAACAATGGCAGAAAATAAATGGGCTATTTTAATATAAAATTTAGCGATGGATAGACAAATGCGTTTCTTTTTAACTGAATTTTGTATATCTAATTTTGTTAGTTCATCTTTATCAAAAAATACGACATTATCTTTAGCTAATTCATTTATTTCTTGTCCGTTTTTAATTCTTTGTGCTAAATAAGTTATTTCTAAATCAGTAAAGTATCGTTGAATAATATCAGAAGTTAAAATAACAAGTTTATCGCAATATTCTTTATCATATAATTTTCTTAAGCTTTTGAAATCAAGTGTTAAAATATAATGTGTTGCAATATAATCTAAAACTTGTCCTAATGATTTTGGTTTTAATGTATTTTTATCTGTTGCATTTGTGTTAGCAGTTGTAGATGTTTGATTACCCATTTAATATAATATAAGTTTAAAATATATATAAAATTTACTAATTATATATAATGTATGATTTTATTAACAAAAAATATATTTATTTAAATAATTATTTTTATACGGCTGGATTAAATGACATTAAAGATAGATTTACTGAATATTTAAAATTAAGTAGAATCTTAAATTTAACACCTATTTTACCAAAAATATATTTAGCTAATTTTCACACAAAAAAAAGCGATAATTTATTAACTGATTATATTGCTGTTCCAGATTTTGTATGTATTAATATGCCGGAAAATAAGGATGAAATATTTTATTGGAACTTAACAAATCAATTTATACCGAATGATCAATTATATTTAAAATATGAAACTCAAATTAAAGAATATATATTAAATATTGAATTTTTAGACAAATACAAGAACATAGCTAATGAAATATTAGTTGAACTTGATAAACCATTATGTGTATTACATGTAAGAAGAGGTGATTATTTAAATATACATCAATCATTACATTATACAACATCTCCATCTAATATAGAAAATATTTTAAAAAAATATGATTTTAAGGTATGCTATATAAAAACAAATGAATTTAATTTAGATTTTTTTTCGCCGCTTAAAAATGATTTTAATATAAAGTTTTTTAAGGATTTTCCAAAATTAAAAGAAATACACGATTCTGGAGATAATTATGCTTTATACGTAATTGAATGCTGTATTAGAGATTTAGCTAATATAAGAATCAGCACATTCAATACTACAAAATCAGAATCTTGCTGGTTACCAAATAATGATCCCAAATTTTTTATTGATTATTTAGATGAACATAAAGGATATCAATAATTAATTTAAAAAATATAATAAATAAAATTGATTTAAAAATAATTTATCTTATATAAGTTAAACAATGATTATGAATATTAATAAAGAATATAGTAAAAAAAAGAAAGATAACAACATCGATAAGGTTAAATTATGGAACATATTTGACGCCGAAGTTGTTAATCCTGAAAAACAAAAAGAACCTTTAGAATGCTTATATCGCACTATTGCTGATCGCGAATTTTGTGACCGATGTGAAAGTATTTTACGCTTCTCTGATGAAGGATTTCTCACTTGCACTAACAATAAATGCGGTATTATCTATAAAGATAGACTAGATAGCGGTGCGGAATGGCGTTATTATGGTGCCGACGATAACCAAGGTTCCGACCCTACACGTTGCGGTATGCCAATTAATCCTTATTTAGAAGAATCTTCATTTGGATGTCGTGTATTATGTGTTGGTAAATCGAGTTATGAAATGCGTAAGGTTCGTCGCTATACTGAATGGCAATCTATGCCATATAAGGAAAAATCACAATACAGCGAATTTCAAGACATTACGTTATGCGCTCAAAATGCCGGTATGTCTAAGAAAATTATTGATGACGCTATTATGTATCATAAAAAAATATCTGAAAATGACGCAACATTTAGAGGTGATAATAAAGATGGACTTATCGCGGGATCTGTTTATTTATCGTGTCGTTCTAACGGTTGTCCTAGAACAGCAAAAGAAATAGCGACAATATTTCATTTAGATATCACAAGTGCTACACAGGGGTGTAAAAGAGCTCAGAGCATATTGAATAAGCAAGAATCGGAATTATCAAATAATGAAAAGAGCTCATTTTGTAAGACAAAACCGGAGGCATTTATAGAGCGATATTGTACCAAATTAAATATAAATAATGAACTAACAAAGTTATGTCAATTTATTGCTGTAAAAATAGAAAAAAATGATATGATGCCTGAAAATACACCAAATTCCATTGCAGCTGGAATAGTGTATTTTATAGCACAATTATGTAAGATAAATGTTAGTAAAAAGGAAGTAAAAACAATTAGTGAAATATCGGAAGTAACAATTAATAAATGTTATAAGAAACTTGAAAAGATGACGGATGAATTGGTGCCAGCAGTAATACTTAAAAAATATACGCAACAGCAACAAATTTTATAAAATATAATTATTAATAAGTATAAAAACTTAAATAATTAAGAAAATATATATTATGTCAGTTCCTAAAATTGTGTTTATTGTTCCATATAGAAATCGACCACAACATAAATTATTTTTTTCCAATTATTTAAAAATTATAATGGAAGATAGAGATGATTATGAAGTTTATTTTTCTCATCAATGTGATGTCCGAACTTTTAATAGAGGAGCCACAAAAAATATCGGATTTTTAGCTGTTAAAAATAAATATCCAAATCATTATAAAAATATTACTTTCGTATTTAATGATGTTGATACGGTCCCATTTGCACCAATATTTAATTATGAAACTGTAAAAGGATTAGTTAAACATTTTTATGGATTTAATTATGCTTTAGGGGGAATTGTTGCCTTAACCGGAGAAGATTTCGAACTAACAAATGGATATCCTAATTTTTGGGGTTGGGGTATGGAAGATAATGTATTACAAAAACGTTGTGAAAATATCGGATTAAAAATCGATAGAAGTCAATTTTATCCCATTGGTAGTCCAGAAATATTACATCTTTTTGATGGAGTATCTCGTATTATTAATTCTAAAGATCCTTGGCGAGCAACACACGACAATGGTTTTGATGGGATTAAAACTATTAATAAATTAGCTTATACTATTGATATGGAATCAAAAAATCCATTAGATAATATTTATTTACTAAATGCAACTAACATATTTATAATTAATATTTCGACATTTATGACTGGTGTACGATTTGAACACGATAATTATTTAAAATATGATTTAAGAGAACCACCTAGAAAAATTATACATCCAAATAGAATACGAACTAACAAAATAGATAATATAACAGATGATTGGACTAATATACCGTATTATCCGACAGCAGAAAAGAAGCAAGAATTAGTAAGCCAATATGGACATTTGGAAACGGATAAAATAATAGAATATAATTTGCATAATTCTCATGATCCAATGAAACCAATTTTGCCTCCACATTTACAACAACAACAACAGAATGTTAATCTTACCGTTGAAGAAAAACCAAAACAATATACAAATATAAATACAAACACAAATGCAAATGCAATGCATCAAAATTATTTAGAGCAAATAAGATTATATAATGAAGCATTAAGAGCTCAAAATTCGGGTCATCGTATTATACCTCCAAATGTAAATAAATATTCACCGGAATATTCGAGAGCAATTGCTGCAAAACCTAGGGCAACAGCATCCGTTGCAATTGGAATGGGCGGTGTTAAAAAATAATATATATTTGAAAAATAATATATTAAAAATAAGTTATTAATTTTAATATATTTCATTTATGTCAATAAAATCAATACAAGATATTACTAACATTTTTTATATTAATTTAGATCATCGAACTGATAGAAGGTCTCACGTTGAGAAAGAACTAACAAACATTGGATTAACCGGGTTTCAACGTTTTAACGCAATAAAAATGGAAAATGGAGCCGTTGGTTGTAGTATGAGTCACTTAAAATTGCTTCAAAATGCATTAGAAAATAATTTAGATCATATTTTAATTGTTGAAGATGATATTACTTTTTTAGATCCGGAATTATTTAAAACTCAATTAAATAAGTTTTTTGAATCTAATTTAAAATGGGATGTAATATTATTTGCCGGCAATAATATGCCGCCATATGAAACTGTTTCCGGTGATTTTTGCGTTAAAGTATCTAAATGTCAAACTACAACTGGTTATCTTGTTAATAAACACTATATAAAAATTTTATTAAATAATATAAAAATGGGTTTAACTCATTTATTAAGTAAACCACAACAACATTCTCTATTTGCAATAGATAAATTTTGGTTCGTTTTACAACAAAACGGAAATTGGTATTTAATAACACCTTTAACGGTAATACAACGCGAAGATTATAGTGATATAGAAAAAAAGAAAATCGGATATAGAAATCAGATGTTAGATTTAGATAAAAAGGAATTATTTAATGCAATTAGACAATATAAATTAAACAAACTAACTAACAAATAATTTATTATTTTATTTTAAATTTGTTAGTTATAAAGATATAAATATAATACAAATAATATTATATTTATAACATATGTTTTCTTTTAATAAACAAATAACGAATATAAATCAAAGTAAAACTAATTTAACTATAGTTACGTGTTGGTATTTAGTTAAATCTAAATTTGCTGTAGAAAAATATGTTAGTTGGATTCAGAATTTTTTGTCAGTTTTAAATAATAATAATGTAAATGTTGTATTGTATACTGATTTAAATTCATTTGCTTTAATTTCTTCATTGATAAGGGGAAAAAATGTTAAAATAGTATTTAAAAATTTTGAAGAATTTTATACATATAGATTTAAAGATGAGTGGATTAAAAACCATAACAAAGGTAATTTATTATTACATAAAGAAACTAGTTGGATGTTAAATATGTTATGGAATGAAAAAATATTTTTTGTAAATGATGCGTTAAAAATGGGATATTTTGACACACCATTATATGCTTGGTGTGATATTGGTTATTTTAGAAATGGATTTGACGATTTAAATACAAAATTTTTAAAAGGTAGATGGCCTAACAACTATAAACTAACAAAAGAACCATTTTCTATACCATACATACATTATGGATGCATTCAAAAAGATAATTCTGTATTTGTTAGTTTACAATCAAAAATAAAGTCATTTTATAAAGAGAAAAAAGAAGGAGATCCAAATCCAGACTATAATGTTAACTGTTTTGCCGGAGGATTTTTCTTAATTCATAGACAACTTATTGTTTATTATGCTAAAATATACGCTGATAAATTACAGTCTTATTTTTCTAATAACTATTTTATTAAAGACGATCAAACTATCATAATGGATATAATTTTTAATAATCCGAATCTATTTTATATACATAATGAACTAACAAAATATAATAATTGGTTTATGTTTCAACGGATACTTTTATAAAGAAATATATTTTTACACATTTTATTTAGAAAAATTATTATTTTGTGTTAAAATAACGTAAAATAAAATATTTATTTATTTTATAAATGCTTAGTATAATTCAAAATATTCCAAACATTAATACATATCCTCTTACATATGTATTTGAACATATGAAACTACAACATAAACCAAACACTTTATGGTTAGAGTTTGGTGTAGCAAGTGGAAAAACAATAAACTATATTTCAAATTTTACAAATGATAAAGTTTATGGATTTGATAGTTTTGAGGGATTACCTGAAAAATGGCGTGATGGTTTTAATAAAGGCGCATTTAATAGAAATGGTGACTTACCACAAGTTAATAGTAATGTTGAATTAATAAAAGGTTGGTTTAATGAAACATTACTAAATTTTATACATACTCACAATAAAAAAGTTTCATTTATTCATATGGATGCTGACCTTTATAGTTCTACAAAATATGTATTAAATGTATTAAAAGATTATATTGATTCAGATTGTATTATTGTTTTTGACGAACTAGTAAATTATCCAGGTTTTGATGGAGATACAGGAGAACTTAAAGCATTTTATGAATTTATCACAGAAAATAAAGTAGATTATGAATGGATTGGAATGAATGGAACACCTACTGGGATGTCTGGTTATTATCACGAAAATGTAGCATTAACTATTCATTCAATAAATTAATAAACATAAAAGTGAAATTATACACTGGAAATCACTTTCACCATTCTATTTTGTGCCACCAGCACGGAAATAGGTCACGAGTATTATTTTTAATTGTTGTTCCAAACCAAATGGAAGGATATAATACAATTTGTTCTAAATTTCGATTCAAATATGCTCCCCACCAGCTAAAAGTACTATTTGCAATTATATTATATTTACAGCAACCCATTAATAATAATTGTTCCCAATCTTCTAGTAAAATATTGACACTTTTAAATTCAAAGTAACTAACAAATTTTGATTTTAAATATTCTATTATTTCTTCTACGTGTATTTTATCTTGTTCTTCGTAAAAATATAATATTGTTTTTTTGTTAGAAATAGAATCCAAATTTATTAAATAATTTAACGCACTCTCATAATATTCTTTAGGTAATACGGGATGTATATGTTGTAACTTTGCGTAATCACCTACGCGAAAATGCAGTGAAATAGTATTTTGAAAATCATATGTTTCTTCTAATTTTGTTAAAACTTCTAATCGTTTTTGTTCTAATTTAATTAATTTACAAATTTGTGATTTATATTTATCAAAATACATATGACTTTGAAAATACCCGTATAATAAATGGTTGTTAGTTTGATTCATTTTTAAATCATAAATATTTCTGTCAAATTCAAATGATTGTTCTTTATTTATAATAGGATTCGGTAATATATTATTACGTAAAAAAGGTTTTAACCCAGATAAAAAAGTATTCCAATATGTATGGCGGATCGTCGCATTTTTTCCGGCAATTAATTCGTTTTCATTTAAAAAATAAAAAGGAATTGAATTTTTTAATGCTAAAGAAATAACCGTAAATATTTGAAATAATTGGTTTCCTAAACCTCCCATCAATTTACATGTTAACATTTTATATAACTATTTCCATATATTTTTAATCAATAATTTCGTTAATATATTTTTCCCATTCACTATCAACTTTACAATATAATTGTAAACCATTGCAAAATGCTCTTAATATGTATATTTGGTTGTTTTGTGCCTTATAATATCCATAACTTATCATTCCAAATGATGCTTCTCCAAATTGTAAATAACTTTCAACCGGTAAATTTCTTATTTCGGACAAATAATCTATGGCAGTTTGCTTGTCATATTCTTTTATTAAAGGATAAGATTCAAAAGGTTCATTATCTCTAATAAAATTTTCAGTGATTAAAATATAGCTTGCAGATAATTTTCGTGACATTTTATGGTATACAATAAATACCATAAAATATATTTGTTTCAATTTTTTTATATTGAAATCTAATTCTTCATCCATTAAAACGAATAAATTGTCTTATAATGTCTTATCTTTAAGTTATTATATGCATAAATTAAAAATCTTCATCAAAATTAAAAGCCTCATTTTGTCCTGTTTTTGTTGCTAATGCATAATCACTAACATTTTTTTCGAAAAAATTACATTTTGATTCTAAGCTAATTAATTCCATGAACTGGCATGGGTTACTAACATTATAGATCTTATTATAACCCAATTGTAAACATAATCTATCCGCAACAAATTGTATATATTGTGTCATCATTTGACTATTCATACCTATTAATCTACACGGCAATGCGTCACAAATAAATTCGGTTTCTATAGCTACTGCTTCCCTAATTAGTTCATTGAATCTTTCAACCGGCATCTTGTTTTGTAACTTATCATAAAGTAACACAGCAAATTCACAGTGCAGTGCTTCATCGCGAGATATTAATTCATTTGAAAATGTTAGACCGGGCATTAAACCGCGTTTCTTTAGCCAAAATATACTACAAAATGCGCCACTAAAAAAGATGCCCTCTATGCAAGCAAATGCAATTAAACGCGTTTCAAATCCGCTGCTACTATCGTTTATCCATTTTTGGGCCCAATCTGACTTCTTTTTGATGCACGGGTAGCACTGAATTGCATTAAAATACTTATATTTTTCTTCTTTGTCTTTGATATACGTGTCAATTAATAGACTATAAGTATGACTATGAATATTTTCCATCGCTATTTGGAATCCATAAAATGCGCGGGCTTCAGATACCTGTATTTCCCTCATAAAACGTGATGCCAAATTTTCTAATACAATGCCGTCTGATGCGGCAAAAAATGCTAAAATCATTGAAATAAAATATTTCTCGTCATATTCTAATTTATCCCAATCATTTAAATCCTTACTTAAATCAATCTCCTCCGGACGCCAAAAACAATCAACTTGTTTTAAATACATTTTCCATATGTCATCGTGTTCAATAGGAAACATAACAAAACGTTTATCGTCAGGAATTAGAAGAGGTTCAACAACTGTATTATTCATTCTAAATAATATGGAGATATTTTTTTAAATTTTTTTTCTTAAAAAATAAAATAAGTATAATATAAATGGAATTAGCTCAACGCGATATACATATACTTCAAATAGAAGAAGCAATAAAAGGTAAGCGAGGTTTGTTAGTTAAAAAGAAAAAAGATTTAGATAAAAAGATGAATTTAAACGAATATTTGGAAAACGTAAGAGACGATTATAATAAATATTATAATTATATTTTACAAGAAAAACAACAACAATATAATTCAATGCTTTTATTAAGAGATTATTTAACAGATATAATGGAAACAGATAAACTTGTAGATGAACAATTGAGAACCGCAAAACACGATCAAAAAGATATAGTTGGAGAAATAGACAAATTAAAACAAGAATTAGATGAATTAATAAGATAACAAACTAACAAAATATAAATAACTATATAAAGATTTAATTTAATATTAAATTATAATGATAAAAGATTTAGATAATCAAAATACAGTTAATGTCGTCGCTATCCCATTTGCAGATAATGTACCGTCAGCTCCTCCTCTATATAATGATATTGAAATACCTATTGCAATACCGATATTGCAAAATATTGATAGTTTAAATAATCATAATAATTTTATTATCTTCAGTTTAAACGATTATAAACATACTGATTGAAGGCTGCCACCATTATTATCACCAGATCCTTACATTAATAAACGGATATTAGATGATTTGTGTAAAATATATTGTCCTCCAGGGGTTAGTTTCACTAATTAATTACAATTACATTCAATATAATCTTTATAAACTAACAAAATCAAAATAAAATAAAATCTGTTTATATATATAATGAATCCACCTCAAAATAATAATTTAGATCCGAATTTATTTAGTGGACCTTTTGCAGCTTTCGGACAAACTATTAATGGATTAAAAGACAAAATTTCCCAAATTCAAGCACAACGCGTTATAAATAAAGATACAATTAAACAAAAATTGGCTGAATTAGGAAGAAATATTGAAGAAATAATACAACAAACAACTAACAAATTGCGACCTTTAGCGGCAAGAAATGCCGAATTAACGCAGCAAGTCCAACAACAACAAGGACAGCTTCAACAGCTTCAACAACAGTTACAACAATTACAACAGCAAACAGCAACGTTGCAACAACAAATTCAAACTTTAACTCAAGAAAGAGACCAAATAAATCAACAATTACAGCAAGCCCAACAGCAATTACAACAAATACCCGGATTACAACAACAGATTCAGGATTTAAACGGTCAAATAGCCCAAAAGGATCAGCAAATACAGCAAGCGACCCAAGAAATGGATGATATAACTCAAAAGATCGGACAAGTAAATGTCGCTTTAACGACCGAAATTGACAAATTAAATGACTTAATCGGTAACGCAACCAATCAAGAAATTATGGAAATCATTACACAATTACAAGCTAGATTAGGTGAAATAATTAACAGTTTTAATAGCACAACTATTTCTGGAGGTAAAAGACGTAAAAGAAAGACAAACAAGAAACGTTTTAGAGGAGGATATACATATGCATCCAGTAAATCTTTAGATAGTGCAAGTAGCGTTGTAAAAAGTAGAAGAACTAGACGAAGACATAATACTGATTCTAAAAGTAGTGCTAGTGTTAGTGTTAGTAGAAGATCAACCGATTCTTTTTTTGGCAGAAGAAGAACAAGATCTAAATAGACTTAAAGAGATGGTAATATATTATAAATAATGAAATATAATATATTATTTATAGGATTATTATTAATAGCAACTAACAAAAATGTGGTTGGAGAAAGGATTAGAGCAAAAAATAGACGCAGCTATTATAAAAAAGTTGAAGAAAAACGAATATTAGATAATATGGATAAAATGCAATTAGTAAAATATTATAAATATAATTATAACTATACTTTGAAGAATAATTCAAATATATTAGATTTAAATAATAATACAAATTCAGTTAAAGAACCGTTAGATTATTGGATTTATTTTTCTGTAAATGATATGTTTAATTTAGCAGTTGTAGTATTATGTTCGTTGTTTACGGATTAAAAATATAATTAAATTTATTTTATACTAATAGTATATAATGAATTTATCTAAAGAAGCATCTAAATTATTAACTAACAAATATTTTTTATATTTTGTTGTTTTTCTAACAGCTACAAATCTTTTTGGTTATTTAGCAACAAATAGATATAATGCTATAATTTTCTTTATTTTAGTTAGTTTATTAACACATCAATTTAGTAAAAATATGACGGTTATTTTGTTAGTTGCATTGCTTTCAACCAGTTTATTATTATCCAGTAGATTAATTCGTGAAGGTATGGAATCAGGTACGGGAATGAAAAATGCCGTTGAAAAAGCTGGAGATATTGATCCTCAAATTAAGGCGGCAACTAAAGCTTTAAATGATACAGGTAGTGTTGAAAAGGCAAAGGCTAAATTACAAGAACAACCGTTAGCAGATGTTAGTAAAACTGAAGGCCCAGTTAAGCCTAAAGATCCCAATAATCCCGAATTAAACGCAGCAGACGAAACCGGTCCTCAAGGGGCTGGAACTACAAATGGCAAGAAAAGCAAAACTGCTTCAGCATCTGGACCGCGATTAGATTATGCCGCAACATTAGAAGAATCTTATAAGAATTTAGATAATATTTTAGGAGGCGATTCCATTCAAAAGTTAACAACAGATACGCAAAAATTGATGGCCCAACAGCAATCATTATTCAATACAATGAATAAAATGGTTCCAGTATTAGAAGGGGCACAAAATATGTTAAAAGGTTTTGATATGAATAGTTTAGCAAAATCTTTACAGCAAGTTGGTAATTTGGGTGACATTAAATTGCCTCAAATTCCTAAATAAATTTTAACAACAACCAAAACGATTGCTATTTAGAGGAATACCCGTTGTGGGTCTAATAGTTGTTGATTGGTTCGCTATTTTATTTTTAGTGCGTTTTTTAATTTGAGAGGCCATTTTTAAAAATGCTTCATTAACATTTATTGAAGCTTTAGCGGATGTTTCAAGAAAAGAATAACCAGCTGCTTCTGCAAATGCTGCACCTTGTTCAAATGTTACTTCTCTTTTTGTTGTTGCATCACTTTTGTTACCAACTAACAAAATATCTACATTTTCAGCTGCATATCTATCTATTTCGTGTAGCCACTGTTTTACGTTTACAAATGTATCGGAGTTAGTTATATCATAAACAACAATGATTCCGTGTGCACCTCTGTAATAACTTGAGGTTATAGTTCTGAATCGTTCTTGACCGGCTGTATCCCATATTTGTAATTTGACAACTTTTCCATCTAAATCAACCGTTTTAATTTTAAAGTCAACACCAATAGTTGAAATAAAACTTTCGGTGTAAGTTTCATCAGCAAATCTTAATAAAAGACAAGATTTACCTACACCGGAATCACCAATTAGTAATATTTTAAATAAATAATCGTATTCAGATATCATTTATATTATAAATATGTTAAATAATATTTATATTGATTTATTTAATTTTGTTTAATTTTATTTTACAAAAAATTTCTTTAATATATTTTGACAATATAATAAATACTATTAAAACAACTTAAAGACAAATAATTACTATATAGTAATAACAATGACTACAAATAAAATGACAATTACTAGAGGATTAGCTGAACTAAAATTATTGGATGATCGTATTTTTAATGCTATAAATGAAACAAAGTTTGCGGTATGTGTTACTAAAAAGACTAATTATAACATTAATAAAAATGATTTTTCATCGCAGGTATTAGCAAAGCAGCAATCAATTAATGATTTAATAAATCGTAGAGAAAAAATCAAGGCCGCTATTATGAAAACAAATGTATCAACTATGGTAAAAATTGGGTCAAAAGAGATGTCGATTGCTGATGCAATTGAAATGAAAAAGACTATGCAATATAAGAAATCTTTGTTAGATACTTTAAGACGTCAAAGACAACAAGTTACACAGGAATGTGAAAATCATAAGGCAAAGGTAAAGCAGGCTATTGATGCAAATATTACACAAATTTGCAGTAGAGATGTAAAGCCAGATCCTGCAACTATTCAGGATTTAACCGATATGATGTGGAAAAATGATCCAGTTGAAGTATATGATCCTATTAATTTAGATAAGACAATTGAAGCATTAAATACGGAAATTGAAGAATTTAATTTAAATGTTGATTTTGCTTTATCGGAGATTAATTCATTGACTTCAATTGATATTTAAAATAAATAATAGTCTAGTTATTTATTGCCCTTATTAGATGAAACGAAGAATTTGTTATTGCTGGATTCGAGGTCTGCCAAAAGAATAATTATACCTCACAATTAAACTATAACGGCTTATTTGCCAAATTATCGCGGGGCTAACGTCCGTGGTTGCGATAATTGAATTTAAAGCTGAAAGATTAAAATTTAAGGCTAAAAGTTCAAAATTTAAAGTTCAATGTAATTAAAGTTAAAGATTTAAGATTTAAAGTTAGATAAAATCCGTGAATCAGGTTGTCAGTTAAACTGACGGGTTATAACTTACCCCTTTGTACCGCACGGCTATTTAATAAGGGCATATCATCACACAACGATGATGATATATCCTAGTTATAAAATTTACTTTTATAGTGTTTTGTTCTACGTTTTAAATTACTTATTGTTTTCATATGACGTTTTGTTTTTATTTTTCTAGATTTTGATTTATTATTTTTTTTAATACGTTTTCTTTTTTTGGTTTTTTTCCCACCAGAACTTTCATTTTTAGGATTATATGCTTCTTGCAATTTATCCTTATTTTTCTCAAAACTATATACGCTCATATATTCATCAATATTAGCATCTTCTCCAAAACTTTCTGTTAATTTATTTTTAAATTCTTCTTCTGTTTTTGGTAATGTATTTAACGCTAATTCAGATAATGTTCCTATTTTTCTATTATTTAATGTTTTATATACGGAATTTCTCATTTCTCCCATCTCATCATATGCATTTAAAATTTCATCAATTATTTTTATTGCTTCAGTTGCATTAGTATAATTGCCTTTAATAATCATTTCCCTATAATTTTTATATATATCTTTAGCTTTATCTTCGTTTATATTTATCCGATTAACTGTATCGTCACCTTTAACAAATTGAGGTTGAATTTTTTCATATGGCACCGTTTTTATTGCATCTAGCGTGCTTAACTTTATATTTTTGAAGTTTTCTAAAGGACGTAACGTATCTCGTTTAATTTTATTCAATTTAGTTATGTTAATAGTATTATTTGGATTTATCGCTTCACTTAATTCCATTTCTAAAGATTTTAAAGAAAGCATATATTAACGGTAGAATATTTTTTATTAGTTTTTAATAATTTTTTTTAGTTTTCTCTTTTTTTACCATTTTTTTTGTTTTTTTTAATTTTCTTTTCTTTGCTTTTGTTTTTCTTCCACCAGAACTTGAATTTGAAGGATTATATTCTTTTTTTAATTTTTCTTTATTTTTCTCAAAATTATAAACACTCATATATTCATCAATATCGGCATCTTCTCCAAAACTTTCCGTTAATTTATTTTTAAATTCTTCTTCAGTTTTTGGCAATGCATTTAATGCTAATTCAGATAATGTTCCTACTTTTCTATTATTCATGTTTCTATAAATAGATTGTCTCTTTTTTTCTATCTTATCAAATGCAGCTAAAATTTCATCAATTATTTTTATTGCTACAGTTGCATTAGTATATTTTCCTTTAATAATCTTTTCTTTATAATTTTTATATATATTTTTATCTTTATCTTCATTTATATTTAGTTTAATAAACGCATTATCAAATGGAACAAAGTGAGGTTGAAGACTTTCATATGCCGATGTTTTTATTGTATTTTGCATTGTTAAATTTAAATTTTCAAAGGCTTCTAAAGTACGTAAAATATCTTGTTTAATCCCATTTAATTTGCTTATGTTAATGGTATTATTTGAATTTAAGGTTTTATTTAATTTCATTTCTAAATCAGACATATATTATTGATATAATATTTTTTATTAGATTTCATTATATAATGGATAAATCTTATGGATTAAAAAATTATTTAGCAACAAAAATACAAAATAAAGATCGCAAAAACCAAATGTTTATAAATGGCTTAAAAGTAAACAAAATATAAATAATGTAGTTAGAAATCATAATAATTCATATATAAATAAATGTACAAATCAAGGAAATACAACAGATATAGTAATGCATACACATTCAAATAAACGCACATTAACTTATCACGATGCAGTAATATATAAAGTTAAAACATATTTACCTTATAGTTAATTAGTTTATTAATATTAATTATTATAATATTTTAATATTATAATAATGGCAAAAAAATGCCCTCCTGGAATATTTTGCATACAAAATTTAACTATAAGTTTTTTAGCAATAATTTTTTTGTTAGTTGGTTTCATTATTTATTCTAATTTAAAATCAAAAAAAGTTATTAATAATGAATCTATTGATATTAATATAGGTCAACAACCAACTCCATCTGGATTCTTCGGTTGGTTACCTAATTATCCTTATAATAATGTATATAATTCTTGGTTTCAAAAAGATGTATTAAATGATTCTTATGCTGCCCCATTAAAAGATGATCGTTTTGCTGTTGGCGTTTTTAATGTTACTCCAAATCTTGTTCCAATTAATGTATCAACTAACATTGGTGCTACACCACCGGATACAAATTATAGGCAAATTGGCATAATGCGTCCGCTAAATGGTGATGCAAAGGACAACATATTGCCTTTAATGGGTCGTCCATTATTTACAAATCGTGATAAATGGCAATACTATACCATTTCTAATCAACATAATAATATTAAGTTGCCAATATCTTATCAAGGTAGAAGCGCATTAAGTGATACAGGTGTAAATCAAATATATACAGGCGATTCTGTATTTGTCGAAGGATATAATGAACCATTTGCAATCACAGTATATGAAAATGATACAATTAAATATTTACCTTATGTATAACGTGTCCAATCTGTGGTGGATAACTAAGTAAGGCAAACATTCTTTAATGTTCTATTTTTTAAATTAAATTGTTTTAAATTTTTTGCTGTTGTAAAGTGATTTAGCATTTTAACTCCTTTTTTAAATTTACGCCGCGTTTGCTTCCCTTGACTACCAATTTGTTTTAATAATCTAAATTTTGTTAGTTTCATTTATAATAGATTATTAAAAATTATATTTATTTTTAAATTTATATATAAATATAATTCTATCTAAAATATTATAAATATGAATAATACCATTTATATGACCTATAAAAAATCCGTTCCAGATTTCGTGTTTAAACGTTGGAAAGAATTAAATCCTAATTATAATATTGACTTCAGTTTAGACGAAGATTGCATCGATTTTTTAAAAACTAATTTTAATGCCGAAATTGCTGAATTATTTAAAAATATTCCCATTGGAATGTTTAAAGCTGATTTATGGAGATTATGTAAATTATATATAAATGGCGGAATATATTCAGATATAGATTTAGTACCATATATGGATTTAGATTCTATAACTTCAGATAAAAATGTTACATTTTATTCTTGTTTAGCAATTGACGGCAAATCTATTTTTCAAGCTTTTATGAAAGTTTCTGAACCTCGTTCACCATTAATTTTATCATTTTTAATTTCATTTTTACAAAATAAACCTTATTTTATTGAAAATGGACCAACATTTGATATGTATAATTGCGTTAAATACAATTATAATTTTGGTCCAATAAATTCAGAAACAAAAATAAATTTAGATAAAGTTAAAATTTACATTAAAATAGGTTCAAGTGACTCTAAAACAAAAATTATTGATTTAACTTATTTTCCGGATAACATCCAATATTCCATTGAATTAAACTTAAAAACACTGCAAAATAGCTTTAAACTTGCGATAAATGATAACAAACTAAAAGTTACGCGTATTGATGATTTAAAAGATAACGGTTGGCAGCAAAATTTGTCTTGTACTGTATACATTGATTCTAAACAATCAATATATTTATTTAAAGAAAATATTGGACCAAATGGAGACTGGAGAACAAGCTACATTACGAATGATGGATATAAAATATTTGATTCAAGACATCCTGATTATATAAGAGAATTCGGATGGACTAATTAAAATAATAATATATTTATTATATAAATGAGTTGTCCTAATGCTACAGCACCTATAAATATTGATTTAGCAAATGTTGCTGGAAAATGTGATTTAAAATGCGACTATAAATTTCAATACACTTCTAGCTCTTGTACTGCTACTAATAGAGGCAATTATATTTCTTTATCTTATGATAGTCAAACCAGTAATCCCGTATTATATAACTCTACAGGATACAACGTCCAAGAATTACGCCTATATTATCCCTCTTTACATTCTTTTTCCAATGTTAAAACCGATGCCGAACTAATAATAGTTCATCAATCGGCTACTGGTTCCAAACCTTTGTTAGTTTGTGTTCCAGTAAAAACTTCAAATAGTTCCAGCATTAGTGCTAACCTTTTTAGAACAGTTATTGATACTATGTCTTCTGCAGCGCCTGCTGATGGAGAATCTACTTCAGTTAATGCCGATAATTATAATTTAAATCATATTGTACCTAAAAAACCATTTTTTTCATATAGCGCAACAGAACCATATCAACCTTGTTCTACATCTGTCGATTACATTGTTTTTAGTCCAAACATTAATACTTTAGATATCAATATGGAAACTTTAAAAAAAATGCAAAAAATAATTAAAGCAAATACATATGATATAAAAAAAGGCGCTCAATTATTTTACAACGAAAAGGGAGCTGGAAATAATGTTAGCGGAGATGATATCTATATTGATTGTCAACCGGTTGGTGCATCTAATGAAGAAGAATTGGTTGTAACTGATAATGGATTTACAACAATGTATTCTATAGATGATTTTAAAAATAGTACATTTTTGCAGGTAATAATCGGACTAATAGTATTTGGATTATTATTCTATTTTTTAAGCGTAATAATGGGAGCAATTAGAGGACAAAAAGGAGGTAATAATCCTTTTTCAAACATAAAATTTGGAAATAATATGAATGCAAACTAACAAAATTTAATATAATTATTATATATGGCAGATACATCCATATTTAATAATCCAACAGAAGAAAATGGAATTAAATATTACACAATACCGTTAGGTTATCCGGTTTGGAAAGCACATAAAACATTAAGTTTAGGAAACACACTTATATTAGAACCAAATAGACCTTATTTTTTTGGTTTGAAAGATATGAATCCATTATATATTGAAAGTTATGAAGAAGAATATGGCGTTATATTTGAATTCGTTACGATGAGAGAATATAGATTAATAGCTTTAGATGATAAACAAACGCAAACAACATTATATCAAAATGCACCGGCAAATATTAAACGCATTTTAGAAAATAATTACGGATATCATAATAATTTACGTAATTCGGTTTCTGATCCTGATAGAGAAATATCTCAATATATATGCTCTTTAGGTTATGATGGATATGGAATTCACGATATGAAAACTGATAATATGGGAGGAATATTCCACGACGAATTAATGATATGTGATGCATCCGATTTAGAATATGTTGGAAAAGTAACACCAGATAGTAGAGTACAAAATATTAAGGAACGCGGTAGATTAGAGCAAATGGGAAAAGAGATGGAAGAAGCACGTAAAAGGGGAAGACCAACACTATTATTTAATAATAATCAATCTCCAGCTAAAGCACCCAGATTGCAATTTGATTCAGAGGATGAAGATGACGATGGTGAATTTCAAATAAGAGGAAGAATGAATTTTGATGATATGGGTGGATCCAACAAAAAGAAAAATAAAAGAACATATAAACGTAGACAATATAACGAAAAAAATAAATCTAATAAAAAAAGAAAAACTCGTTCTAAAAGACGCAAAGGTAGTAAAAGAAAACATTAATTAAATATCATTTAAATTATTTTATTCCGAATAATATTCTTCATCATCATATTCTGCGTTATCCTCATCTTCCGTATCAATTGGAAACGCATATTGACTACTTCTTTTTCCAATCAGACTTGCAATATTTATCTTTTTATTTAATATCATTTTTGTATGTTTTTGACAGGGTACAAATCCTCCATATGCGGCGGTAATTAGACTACAACCCTTATTATAAACATTATTCATTACAAACTCTTCTATACAACAAGATGGATAACCATAATATATACCCGTTTGTCTATAACCATCTGCCTGCATTTGTTTATAACTATCTTTTATATTATTATTTGATTTACTATTATCAGTATTATTATCGTTATTGGTACTATCGTTAGAACTCATATTATGTATTATATTATTACATAATATGAATTAATTATTTTCAATTTTAATTTAAAGGCTACTTAAAGGAGCTGCATCGTGAGTGTCATCTAACGCAGGTCTATAAGGTGATTTTACATAACTCGCATTAAATTTCTGTGTTGTCATATTTTTAACAACTTCTTGTTCTAAAGTATAAGGAAATTGATTAGCGGCACTAAAAGGAGTCCATTTCTTCTCTTCAGTTGGATAATATGCTTCTAAACCAGCCATACCTGTTCTAATTGAGGAACTTCTTATAATTTGGTAAGCAACTAACAAACCTAAAACGCCTAAAACGGGATTAGAATATGCGAACAACATTAAGGCGGCAATAACGACAGCAACTTTACCGATACTGGTGTCAAAAATGTTGGCGAATATTGAAGGCATTCTTAATCCTAAAGCTAAATATAATACAAATAATATAGTTAAAATAGTTTCAGGCATATTTTTCTTTTCCATTAACTCACTAAAATAGTTCATTTTATATAAAATAACATAAGATTTTATTTTTGACTTAGTTTGTTAGTTTATACTATTTACTATTTATTAAAATGATATAAATATATTTTTTCATATTATATAATGAAATCACAACTAACAAAATCAAATCAAAAACCTGTTATACCTCAAAATATTTACACATATTTGGGCCAAAAAGGTTACACTATTTTAAAAAATGATTTACCCATTGAAACTCAACTTTGGATAAAAGAGCAATTAATGGTAAAACCTTATGTTCCTGGTGCACCGTCTCAACTTCAAAAAACCTTCCCAGCTTACCGAGAATCCGACAAAAAATTATATTTACCGCGCTATTTTGCTGAAGAATTATTTGGCCCAGCTAAAGAAAGTAAGATTCCCGACGGTTTAAATGTTAATTTACAATTTAACGGTAAATTACGTGACTATCAAGAACCTGTTATTAATAAATTCTTAAACCATCTTGATTTAACTAATATAAATGGTTCTAAAGGTGGATTGCTTGAGCTTTATTGTGCCTGGGGTAAAACATCCGCATCACTATATATTTGTTGCCAAATCAAAAAGAAAACACTTGTAATTGTTCATAAAGAATTTTTAATGAATCAATGGATTGAACGCATTCAACAATTTATTCCAGGTGCACGTATTGGTAAAATTCAAGGCCAAACTGTCGATATTGAAGACAAAGATATCGTCTTATGTATGTTACAAAGTTTAGTTTTAAAAGATTATCCCGCTTCAACTTTCGATAGTTTCGGTCTAACAATTATTGATGAAGTACATCATATATCGAGTGAAACATTTTCAAACGCATTGTTTAAAATTGTGACAAAGTATATGTTAGGATTATCGGCAACAATGGACCGAAAAGATGGCACCACAAATGTATTTAAAATGTTCTTAGGAGATGTAGTGCATAAAGCGGTGCGTAAAAATGAAATAAATGTGGAAATACGTGCAGTCACATATGCGGTGGATGATGAAGACTATAATGATGTCATTTTGGATTATAAAGGTCAGCCACAAATAAGTTCAATGATAAGCAAATTATGTACTTATAATCGAAGAACGGAATTCATAATAGATTTATTAACAGATTTTATTCGTGAAGAAAATGTGGATCATAATATGTATCTTACTAACAAATTAGAAATGGATAAACAAAATCCTTGTTGTGAATTATGTAGTTCAAACGCAAATTATTTAATGAAAAATACTTGTTGTAATTGCGTTAAATATTGTTTATTATGTTTAGACAAAATAAAACCAATTGTAAAAACAACTGTTTTAAAGAATGGACAACAACGTAATACAACTGAAAGACCAAAATGTCCTAATTGTAAAAAAGTATTAAAATACGAACAGAATTATATAGTTAATCCACACATTAAACCGTTAGAGAAATGTCAAACAATAGTATTGGCACATAATTTAAATATATTGGAATATATTTATAATAAATTTGTTTGTAAAAATTTAGCATCAGTCGGATATTATGTAGGCGGAATGAAAGAAGCTGAACTTAAATTATCGGAAACTAAACAAGTAGTATTAGCAACATACTCGATGGCATCAGAGGGCTTAGACATACCGACGATGAATGCTGAATTTTTAATAACTCCGAAAACGGATGTAGTTCAAACTGTTGGACGAGTATTAAGGGCAAAACATTGGTGTCAAGATCCGATTATATATGATATAGTAGATACACACGAACCATTTAAGAGACAATGGTTGAAGCGAAAGAGATTTTATAAATCACAAAATTATAGAATAAATAGGGCGGATATGAAGCAATATAGAAACTATAAAAATTTTGGAATTCAATGGATATCAGAATATGAACCTAAAATAATAGATGATTGTAAAACCATTGATTCTAAAAAAACGGATAGTTCATTTATTAATACAAAAAAGAGTAATAGTCGAAGTTCAACCGAAAGGAGCATTACATCAGATACAGAATCGGAATTGGAATCAGAAGAAGAAGAAAAACCAGTTGGTAAATGTTTATTAAAATTTAAGAAATAAATGTATTATTTAAAATCAGATATGGTAACATTTTTAGATAAGTTAGAAATAATTTTGTTGAAATTTTTGTTAGATTCTTCTTTTGTTAGTCCGCACATTGAATTAGATACAATATTTAAGAATAGATCATTTTTCTTAGAATCAGCTTGAGTGCAACCGGGATGCATTTCTTTCCATTGGTTAAATTATTGTTTTTATTTGTGTTCATCGTTATAATAATAATTGTTATAAACATTGTTAGTTCCTGATTTTAATAATTCTAATAACATCTTATTTTGTTGTATTAAATACGCAATAATATCCTTATCTTTATTTTTATTTTGATTTTCATTTATTTCTGAATTATTGGTTATAATAGTATTATTTTTGATTGCATTTAAAAAATCACATTTTTTTTTATGTTTACAAAACCCAGCTGCAGTTTGAAAATGTTTAAAACATTTACAAATATATTCTTTCTTAATCTTCTCCTTTTGTTCTTGTATATTTCGTAAATGTTTTGGTCTATTAATATGTTTATTCCAATCATTTTTGTGAGAGCATTTAAAGTCACAATAGGTACATATATACTTTGAATCGGATTTTTCTAGATTTTTTGGTTTATTATTATCATTATCATCATTATTATTATCATTATTATCATCATCATTATTATTATCATCATCATCATTATTATTATTATCATCATCATTATCATCATCATCATTATCATTATTATTATCATCATCATTATTATTATTATCATCATCATCATCATTATTATTATCATCATCATCATTATTATCATCATCATTACTGTTTAAGATATTTTCTTCGTTAATTAATGAATTATTTATGTTGTTTAAATGTTGTTTTGATGTTAAATGATATTTAAAATTATTAATATTAGTGTTACATACTTTACAAAATTTAACATAGTTAATATATGGATTTACGGAATTTAATGTTGGTTTAAGCATTTCATAATGTTCTTGTTCTTTTATTCTTGCCTCTCTAACATCTTTACAGTTATACTTTGCTATTTCAACGATATCCCAATTATCCCATCCTCCGTTATTTCTTATAACTTCATAAACTTTTCTTCCGTCACCATTTGAACAACCCAATTTATGTTGATATTTTCTGGCGGTAAAATTTGTGGTATGGCCTACGTATATATCGGTAACAGTTTCATCTTTACAATATATTTTATATATAATGGTTTGTGAATAGTCTATATTATTTTTTGGCATAGATAAATATAACAATGTGTTTTTATATTATTTATCTTAAAATATCATAAAAAATCTTAAAATAAAATTCTTATCGCATTTATTGAAAATATTTTTCCAGTGTCATCTTTTATCGCAGGTCACCAGTCTTTAAATCCCTTTTTTAAATAATATATGAAAACTACTTAAAGAAGCAAACCGATACATTTAAAAAATTTAAATTATAAATATTTTTTCTTAGAATAAGTATACAATGGCATTTTATGTTGGAAAAAAAAATGGAGACTTATTTTTTAATGATTTAGGAGGTTACCAAACCCGCAATAGTTCTACATTTTGGTGCATTCAACAGGCGGATAAAATATACAATTGGAATGATTTTAAAGAAATTAAAATAAATACCGGAGATTATGAACACAATAATAATGATTATACCTACAGTAAACAAAATAGCTATAATAATTTAATTCCAGATTTTAATTTTCATTCATGGCCACAAGCTGGAATTAATGACTATGACACATTTATTAAAGAAATTGTTGATGCTGGGTTATCTAGTTTTAAAATTAATAAAGTAGGATGGATAGGAAATCTTGATACACATCCTTTAAGAAAAAAATTATTCGAAATAGGTAACAACAATAATGATAAGTTTGATATCATAAGTATGAATTGGTTACCGTCAAACAACATAATGCTTAATAGTACTAGATATATGTCTACTCCCGAATTAGTTAATACATACTCATTATTAATTGATATAGAAGGAAACGGATATTCCGGACGTCTAAAGCATTTATTATGGTCTCATCGACCATTATTAATTGTTGATAGACCACATAAAGAATTTTTTTTTGAATTTTTGATAGAATGGGAACATTATATTCCAGTTAAAAGGGATCTGTCTGATTTAGTTGAAAAAACAAATTGGTGTTTAGATAATTATGATAAAGCTTTAATAATCGCAAAAAATGCGTATAATTTTAGCAAACAACATTTAACCAGAGATTCTTGCTATAAACAATGGAATAAAATTATAAATGATTTTCTTTAAATCCCTTTTTTAAATAATATATGAAAAACTACTTAAAGAAAATTAACAACTAATTCTTTCACATTTTTAAGATATTCCTGACAATAATATGAATACCATTGGTGGCCGCAAGGCATAACTCTTTTTTCATTATCCATTATTGCAAAAAACATTTCCTTTATTTTTTTATTTTTGTATTCAACATTTAATGTGTTAGTTGACGAATCATTATTTAATATGCATTTTGTTAATAAAAGTTTATCCTTGCAATTGCAATCGTGTTTATCGCATTTATCCATCATATTTTCACTCCAAGTTCTAATAACATCATTTAATATCGCTTTTTCTAAATTATACTTATCCGTCATTATAAAATATATTAAATATTATCTTTAATATATTTTCTTTCTTCTTTAAAAAAATTTAATACCATCCTTTACTAGCTGTACCCATTCCAGCTCCAGAATTTCCATAAGAATTTAATGCATTATGATTTAAATTATCTATTGCATTATTTGAAACTCCGCTAATTGGAGGAGGATTTGCTAAACCAACATTAGATGGACTCAATGGACCACCTAAAGAATATGAATTACTTACAGGCATATTATTTTGATATTGAGCCCAACCACCTCTTTGATATCTGCTGCGTCTTTGACTTCTATTACGACGATAAGTTCTACGTCTATTACGCATTCTTCTAACCCTAGATTTTAGATAACTTCTACGACTTTTTGCCATCTTATATTTCCTGGATATTTTATTTATTCTTCGACGGCTAATTTTACCTCCTTTTTGACAACCGGGAATATATGCAGCTGCCGCTTGTACGTTTGTTGCAGGAGCTGGTAACGTGTGACTACTTGTTGGCACTTGAGTACTGCTAAAATTACCGGAATAATGAGAATTTGACGCATTTACATAATTTTGATTTAACCCTTGAAATAAAGGTCCATCATTTCCTATACTTTTGAACATATATATTATTATTATATTTCTTTTTTTCATATTTTTGCTTCTCTGGTAAATTCTGTTTTAATACGCTTTGTATTACCACTTTTTCCTTATTTTGAACGCACTTTTTCGGCATCCATTTACTAAATTTACCATTATATTCACATAACATTTTAACCGACTTTTCTAAATCTACATACTTATCATCTCTTTCGTTCTCAAACTCTTCCTCCGTATCAGACTCTTCCAATAAATCTAAATTTTTATTTTCCTTTATATTCCTAAATATTCCGTTCATTAATACACTTGTCTTAAAATCGGGAATAAATGCAACATCATAATATTCATAATCATTTGTCTTAACATTATATGTATATAAATTATATATATCGTGATCTAATCCCGCCTTTACTTTAAATATTTGCGGTCCAATATTTGTCTCCAATGCGTTTTGTCCCGGCTTATAATATTGGAATACTGTTGTCTCATTTTTTCCTATATTTCTACATTTTATATATTTTACTTTATACGGCAACAATTCTATATCTCTTAATAAATTATTAACATCAGTATCCATCACGGGTAAACCAAGTATCCAATGACTACGTTTCAACGCACTTTGTTTTACATCTTTTCCTAACAATTCTTTAAATATTTCTAATTTTAACTCGTATTTTAATGCGGAAACATCTTTACCCTTATAAAAATAAATATTATCTACTGAAAAACAATTATTCGTTTTATTTTTGTATTTAAAAATATGCCCGTATAAAATAGTTCCATATGATAAATGGTCTTTAAAATTAGTTTGAATTATATGGGCTTTTACAGGGGTTAAAGATTTACTGTCATTTGGATCTAAATCTAATAAAAAACATACATTTTGAACTCCGTAAGAAGTAAACCAAAGAAAATAGGGATTAGAATCAGGAATAGCAGAATAAATATCCGCGTTATGAACTTTTTTATGTACTAATGTTTCATAAGAAAGTTCCAATTTTGGAAATGCATTCAATACGGATTTATAGTCAATATTCATTATATAAAATATGTTAGTTTAGCTTTATATTAATTTATTATATATTTTAAAACAAAATAATAATAGTGAAATATGAAAATGAAATATAAAAATGTGTTAGTTGCTGGAACATTTGATAGATTACACGAAGGACATAAATTATTACTAGATACAGCTATACATAATTGTTCTAAAAATTTATTTATAGGCATTACAAAAGATAATATGATTAAAAACAAAAAATATTCTGAATTAATTGAATCTGAAAATGAAAGATATAATAATATAAATAATTATTTAACAAATATAAATACAAATATAAATATACACATTTTTTTTATTGAAGACAAATATTCTATATCAATTAAAAATAAAGAATTAGATGCAATTGTATTAACGGATGAAAATTATAATGTAGGGTTAGAAATAAATAATATTAGAATCAATAAAAATCTAAAGCCTTTAAAAATTATAGAAATTAAAAGAACTAACATATCTAGCACTTATTTACGGGAATTAGAAATTAATAATTAAAATTCATTAGAATTTAATTGTTTCTTTAAAAAAGATTTTAGCTCATCTTTCATAGAATTTCCCTCAGTATTTTCTATTGCGGATGGTAACAAATCTATTGACGTATAAGAATTTTGTGAATGAGATATAGTATTAAATATGTCTTGATATTTTTTATTGGGTGAATTTACTAAATCTTTTATTTTAGGAACAGTTAAAGTATTTTTAAAAAATGAAATCAAATAATGGACGACAAATATAAATATTACTGAAATTATTGTCATTTGTATTATCCAAACTAACATACTATATTAAAATATTAGTTTAGTACCGATAAAAACATATTAATATTCTCCCTAAAAAACACATTATCAAAATCTATTTTTTCTTCGTTATAATCCAAATAATAATCTATTATTCTACTATTTATATCATCTTCTAAATATTTTACATATAATTTAACTGATGATTTGCCTTTATTGCCCATAAAAAAACAATATTCAGTTATATTTAATTTTATGTATTCAGTTGGCAATTGTGATAACACTTCTATTTCTTTTATGTTAGTTGAATCTATTAATAAATCTTGTCCTTCATAAGATTTAATTACTTCTATTTTTTGCTGAAAATTTGGTTCAAATCTTATAATCTTATTGTTATGCAATTTGTATTGTCCGTCATCTTTCGAATATAGTTCAATATAATTTTCTATAGTATGAGTTAAATTCGGATTTTTTAACAAAACATTTAAATTAATTTTTTGGAGTGGTAAACTAACAATATATATTCTCATTCAATATAGTATATTATGATTAAAACTATTTAAACCCATTTTATATAAACATTCTATAAATATGACAAAAAGTATTAGTGTTGTAATAGTTGAAAAAAATGCCGCTTTAAAACTTCTTACTATTAAGGACTATAAAGAAGAGGATTTATACAAAAAATGTAGTTTTAAGAAGTCAGAGGGTTTTATAGTTCAAACCGCGTGGAATACAAAACTAAACGGACAAAAATATACGGTCGAATTATGGGCCAAATCAGAAGGCAAGGCAGGAACAGAAAATAAATATGATTTTCCTCCGCCAGTTGATAAAACATTGTTTTTTGGCGCATGTATTTTAGTTGGATACTTAAGGGATGATTTGGGTGAAAGAACACTATTCAATTTAACAGTACCTTTATGGACGGCAATTTATGAAAAATTATTTGGGGGATTTCAAGATTTAAATAGCAAAGATTTAGAGGTAGAAGATGAGGAAGAAGAGGATGAATTGGATGAAATTCCGAAAGAAAAAAAGACAAAATCGGGATATTTAAAGGACAGCTTTATAGTAGATAGTAATTCAGAACAAGAAGAAGATGAAGAATATACGTCAGATTCAAACTCCGATGAAGAAACGGAAACAAGTAATACTTTAGAAAATATGGAAGAAGAAGAATTGGAATTAGCAGATGTAGGATCAGAATTATCAGAAGAATCTTATGATTATAGTGATGATGAATAGACAAATAAAATTGAATTTATTTTAAAACTATTTAAAGATAATATAACATACTATATTTAGATGCCAATTAGACAAATTAAGAATCCGGATCAATTTAGAACAAACGTTAAGGAAAAGTTAGCGTTAATTTTTGACAACGAAAAACACGCATCCAATTTAGAAAAAGGAATCCATAATTGGGCTTTAAAAGAAGCAGCCAATAAGAAGGTTATTAAAAAATGGGATAATCCTTATTTCGTTCAAATCTATTTGGATCATTTAAGAAGCGTATATATTAATCTTAAGAATGATAAATTAGTAAATCTTGTTAAGTCGGGTGAAATCAAATCACATCAAATTGCTTTTATGACGCATCAAGAAATGTGTCCTGAAAAATGGGAAGAATTAATTAAAGCTAAGAGCATAAGAGATAAGAATAAATTCGAACAAAACTTTGAGGCGGCAACGGATACTTTTACATGCAGAAAATGCAAATCGAAGAAATGTACGTACTATCAAATGCAAACAAGGTCAGCCGACGAGGCGATGACAATTTATGTTTCGTGTCTGGAGTGTGGCACAAGATGGAAAACATCTTAATTATTATTCATAAGAATTAATTTTATTACCATTATCATCATAAATCCAAATATAATAATTATAACCTAATTCCTTTGCTGCTTTTTGTTTTAAAAAAATTACATCATTATTTAACTTTGCGGTCCAACTAGATTTAACTTCAATGCATAAATTTAGCGTTGGAATATAAATATCAACGTAATGTCGTCTTTTTTTATTATTACTATCTGTGTACCAAATGGTTGGAACATTTTTACATCCAGTAATTATATCATCTTCAATTATATTATTATTATTAATTATCAGTTCATCTAAAGCAAAATTTTCATATCCTTGAATATTTATGGTTTTACCTGAAGGAAATATATATGTTTTTATTTTATACATTTGTTTTATACATTTTTCCATTATTTCTGGAACTTGACTCGGATGATTTACGCCATATTTTTTTATGCAAGTTTCTCGAGTTTTATTTTTAACTATATCGCTTTGTGTATTAAAATATGTGCCATAATTTTTAAAACAAGTTTCTTTAGATTTTAATTGAATTTCTTTATTTTGCATAGGATATTCGCAACCGTGATTTTCTAAATTAGTTTTTTTAAGTTTATCCATTATTTCGTCATTTTGTAATGAATATTTTACACCATACTTTATTAAATTAGTATTTTGCATTTTTTCCTGAAATAAATTAGACTGTGCAGCATATTCAACACCATATTTCAAGTTCATCGTATTTTTAATCTTTTCAAATTTAACAATTTTTGTACAATCTTCACAAGTAAAATTTTTATTTTTATATAATTTATCAAAACTTTTATTAAAAGTATTATTACATATAACGCAGATTCCACAAATTCTAGTATCTCTAGTTAAATATGCATTTGAATAATCTCCAACAGTTTTAGTTCCAGCTTCATCAAATAGTGTTTTAAGCAAATCATAAGTGTATTTTCTTTTTCCTGTCATTGTAAATATATAACTAATTGTATTTTTAAATTATTTTTAATATAATAGTAAAAAATAAAAAAATCAAAACAAAAAGATCAAAATAAAATAATAATTTAATAATATAATATGCATTATATTATTGAATCTATAGTAGTTGGAATATATTGCGTTATAATATATTTTGTTGTAAGTATTTTTTTAACAAATGCTTTTATTAACGCTGTATTTATAACTGGATTTTTAAAACATTTTTTAGCTTACTATTTGGGGTTACATAGTTGGTATTGTAATAATGGATATGCTTGCATAAATATAAACAAAAATGAAAATAAAATAGCGATGAATAATTATATTCTTATAGAATCAATTGGGGAAGGAATATTATTTTTGTTAGTTGCAATTGTTTTAAACAGTGCATTAACTAACAAATATTTAATTATGTTTTTAATAGGTTTTATATTACACATAACTTTTGAATTAATTGGAATACATAAATATTTTTGTTCAGTTAGATGTGCTGCCAAAGTTTAAAAACTTTTCAATTACATTGTCATTATGATTCGATATTGATTTCTCGTCAATGCCATTATTAGTTTTATAAATTATCATATTTGTTATTATTTTTGAAGAATTATGCAAAGCACGTATAGTAAAAAATGTCGCATCTTCAGTTATACCTTCAATAAAAGAACTATATAATCTATTTATTTTATATGATACATCAGCATTTTTAATTGATTCAGCCATATAATTATTTGCTATTTTAATACATTCTTTAGCTTCATTTAAATTACTAAATGCTTCTGTTAATGTATCATAATTATTAATTATTTTTAATTCATTCAATATTATTTCTGCTTCATTATAAACTGATGTAGCACTTAAAACATAGTTATTATTAGCTTTTGATAAATAATGTATATTATTATTTTCATCATATACAAATTGATTTAATTTATTATATGATAGTGTTATGTGTTCTATATTTTGTTTTATTAAAAAAATGTTATTATCTGATAAACTAATAAAGCTGTTATCATGTATATCTTTAAATAAAAAACTTATTTCTATATATTTTTTTAAAATAGATATGTATAAATCTTTAATAATAGTAGTATATTTATACATTATATAAATTCTTTGATTAAATATTAAATTATAATATATTAATGAATTTAAAATATCTTGACATATAACTATCAAATCAGTGTAATTATAATGTTGATTATTATTATTTAAATAATTTATTAAGAATGATATATTAGATATTATTTTATTTGAATTTTTTTTACATATTCTTATATTATTTTTTAAGTTATTTAATAATTCATCTTCATCAAATATCTGTTTGCTACTTTTATAGGTAAGATTAAAATATACATTGTTTTTATCTTCTATTTCTAATGTTTTTTTATTTATATTTGTATCATCATCAATTTTATCATTTCTTTTAATAATTTCATTTTCTATCGAATATATGTATTTTTTATTGTTATTATTACTATTACTATTGCTACCGTTATCATTATTACTGTTGTTGTTGTTACCGTGCAATTTATTGTTGTTGTTGTTATGCAATTTATTATTAGCTTGCAAATATGGTTTATTTTTTTGTTTATTTTTTATTAAAAAACTCATTATATACAAATGCATTAGAAAAAATAATTAAAATAATTAAAATTATAAGTTTAATATTAAATTTTTTACTTTTATAAAATGCATTATATTTATGACTATATTTTTGGTTCCAAAAATATTTTATGTCTTCATTTTTAACCGTTTTTTTTACTTTACGTAAAAAAATCGCATATTTATTTTCCTTAAGTAATTTATCCACCATTATTTTATTAGATTCGTCAAAAATTTCAAAAACATACGGACTCGTAGGTGTTGACATTCGTGACCAATCACATACTGTTGTCGAACTATTTATATACGTTTTATCATTGTTTAACTGTTTAAATGTTTGCAAAATTATTGCAAACAAACTTTCATTTGCTAAACCGCCCATATTTATTTTATCATATATTCCCTTTTTTCCAACTAAAAATATAATACATTGTTGTACGTGCTTTCTACATAAAGTAAACCAAGGATCATTTGCTAGCCAATATTCTTCATTTAATAAACGCAAATTTGCCCTCCTATGTAATCTTATATCCCAATAAGCACGCTTTACACCCATTATTGAGGCACAACAAAATCCAAAAAATAATTCCCTAAATTTTTCCGGAGAAATAATTGGAACGCACGAATCAGTTAACATACAAAACCATTGGTTATTTATATCGTGATGAAATGCATAAGATAATAATGCCATATATGCAGGCACAACATTATAATACGAAGTTTGTTGAACTAAATTTGGCGGAATAGTATACATTTTTATCCACGGTGATTTAATTAAATTAATATCTTTATAATGAAAATATATATTAATAATATCTTGATTCGGTTTAATCCAATCAATCCATAATTGTTCTTTTTGTAATATATGTTCGTAACTAATAATAAAACATAATGCAGCCTTCATTAATTAATATATTTTATTAGTTTATATTTAAGTATATTATTTATATAATTATTTCATTAAATATAAATTATGCTCCAAAAACATAATTTTTAAGTATTTTTTTAAAATCAACATTATCTATATTAATTTTATTTTCAATGCATAAATTAATATATTTTATAATATTATTTTCATGCTGACCTCGATGAGATGTATTTATTTCAAAATGCATATTATAAATAAAAATACTTGTAGTAATTTTGCTTCTAATTTCACTATAAATATCTTTTTGCAAATTTTCTAATCCTTGAATCATTGATCCAATAATAGCCCCATTATATTTTTGTTTTAAATATTCGCCATGTGAATTTGCATTTGGATTTTGACTGTGATTATCACGCATATACCATAATATGTCTTTTGAAATTTCATTTGTTGCTTCTGATAGCTCCATTATTTCCATAGTTAATGTTAAATATTTTGTTATAAATTTTAAATTATTAGCATTATTTAAATTAAATAATTTATCATTTTCTTCTTTTTTATTTTGTATAATGTTAGTTAACATTATTATCGTATAGTGCTTTACCTTTATATTATTTATCTTTATATTATTAACCAAAAATAAATCTTTTAGTAATATCAATCCAATTAACTTCATTAACTGAAATAGAACGCGATCTTGTGCGAGTAATTCCGGTGCCAACACTTTCAGTATCACAAAAACTGCTACTTTTGCTTGGAGGAGGCGTAATAATTTCTAAATTATCATCACTATTAAATATTTTATTGATTTTATTTACAGTTTCGGCGCTATTAAATAAATAATCGATTTTTGAATCACTATTAATTGTATTTTCTATTGTTTCATCAGATAATTGACTAAAAATAGTGTTTAATGAATTAGACGATTCTTGGGTTGGTATCACCGGTGCATCAGGATTAAATGCGCATAATGTATCACATATGATACGTTCAGAATTTGTTTCATAATCGCTTGATGATACATATTCAGATTCATTAACCATATTATTTTCTTTTTCTTTAATTTCATTTTCTAAAACTTTTATTTTGTTAGTTAAGTATACTATTTCATCTCGCATTTTTAAATATTCATTTTTTATGTTTTCATAATGTTTATATGAATCATCTATTATTTTATTTAATTGTTCTACTTGACTATGATGTTTCATTTCTATGCGTTGAATATAATGCACTATATTATATATTGAATACATTCCGAAAAATATTGATATTCCTGTTGTAAGAAATATATTTTTTATATTCATCATTATAATAATATAATCTGTATATTATTTTATATTTAATATTTATTCCTATATTAAATATAATATGTCTTACTATGACAAAAATATTTTCTACATAATCGGGACCAAATTATGGCAAAATTATCCATATGAAGACTATATTCTTTGTAAAGATATGAATCAAAATCAATTTCATTTTGATTTAGAACAACTTAAACAAAACTATACTAACAAATTAACTAAACAATTATTTGATCTTAATAACGAATTAGATTCATATATACAAAAATATAATTCAAATAAAAATAATTTTGTTACTGAATCATTTGAAAAAAAAATAATTTTACTTGAAACAATTATTTATAGAATAAATCAACAACTTATTAAAACGCAATGTCCTCCAAATCCTTAATACTCCAATATTCACTTCCACCATTTGGTAATGGTCGTCTAATTATAAATGGAATACGTTTTTCTTTTAATTCCATTTCTGCTATTATATATCCATCAATTATATTTTCTGGTACCTTAATAAAAGGAAATGCGCCTGAATTTATTTGTTTAGCACGCTGGCCTAAAATACGTGCGCGTTCATATTTAGTTAAGAATGGCACAGTTTGATGTAAATCATCTATTACTATTCCGTTTTTATCTCGAACTACCTTTATCATTGACAAAATTTCATCATAATTTTGTGTAATGCATTCTGGGTGAAAATTTACTATGTAATTTTGATTTATGTCTTTATCAAATTTTTGTAAATATTGTTCCCCATCTTCATCATCTTCATCTTCATCTGCTTCTCCTTCTGGCTTCTTATATGCTGTTGCTTTTGCAGGTATCTTTTTAACTTTTTTAGCCTTATTTTCAGCTACCTCATCTATTTCACCTTCTTCTAAATCAGAATCATCTGCTCCACCCATTTGCGATAAATCATCTTCATCTTCCATTAATTCATTGGCAGAATCTTCATCGACAATATTATCATTTTCTGCTTCATCTTCCACGTCATCTTCTACTTCAGAAACACTTGCAACACTAGATTCTTCATCAGAAGTTAATCTATTGTCAAAATCATCATCATCGCCAAAATAACTCATATTATCTATAATATATAAATATAGTTTTATATTGTTTTAATAATATAAAAAATAAATTTCAATTTTTTAGTAGGGAACCAAGGTTCCCCTACGACCCCTCCTTTTATCAAACCTTTTAATGAAAACATTTTAAAAAATATTAATAAAAAATTAAAGGAGAGGTCGTAATCAATTAAAGGAGGGGTCGTAGGGGAACCTTGGTTCCCTACTTTTTATCTTCTGTTTTCCAAACTGTATCACATGTCGAACATAAATACGCATATTTCATATTTATTGTATCATATCGGATATATATAATTTCTTTTTCTTCATCACCTTTATTTGTAGCACAATCAGGATTAGGACATAAAATTTTATTTACACGCGGTAAAGTTGGGTCTAATTTGGTATAAGGATTAATAAAATGGCTAAACTCTTGTTCTGATTTCTTCAATTGTGATTTAAATACCGAAACATTACTGGAGGAAATATTGTTATCAGTATGACCGCAATTTCTACAATAATAAATTAGTTTATTTGAGTCATTGGGATCAACACTCGTAAAATACATATTTTGACAAATAGAACAGAAATGCATTATAAATATATACTATAATCATATATTTATATTTTAATTTCAATTTTATTTTATTATTTTATTTTATTATTTTATAATATGAACACATATTATAAAAATTTATTACTTATAGATAGGAATACAGTACATTATGAAATTTTTAGTAATTCTACAAATGCTGATACATTTCCTATAATATATTCAACTAATAATATTGGTGAAAAAGAAAAAATATTGTTAGAAATTAAAAATAATTTCAAATCAATAAATAGACTAGCATTATGTTTTACGAATGATATACAGCATAACAAAATATTTTTAAATAATGAATTTTTATTTGATAATATAGGTGATGTATATAACGAAAATACATTATATATTATTTCTTTAATTAAAGAATTTAATATAAAATATATCGATTTTCTTGCGTGTAATACATTAAACTATAAAAGTTGGAACAATTTTTTTTGTTTACTAAAAAATGAAACAGGTGTAATCGTCGGTGCATCAAATGACAAAACCGGAAATTTAAAATATGGAACTAACTGGATAATGGAATCAACAATGGAAGACATTAAAAATATATATTTTACTTCTGAAATAAATAATTATTCCGGGTTTTTAGATACAACAATTTTTACGACATTATTAGTTAAACAAGACAATTCATTATGGGGCTCTGGATTAAATAATTTAGGACAATTAGGTTTGGGAGACTACGATGACCGTTACGGATTAAACCAAATTAATTTACCCAACAGTATAAAGGTCAAATCCGCGTCTAGCAGTTATTATATGTCAGCAATTTTAACAACCGATAATAAAATATATACTACTGGTGCAAATTATTTGGGTGGATTAGGATTAGGAGATACAACTCAAAGAAATGTATTTACATATGTAAATATACCAGATAATAAAACTCCCATAAAAGTAAGGTGTTTTGATGCATATATGATTGTACTGATGGAAGATAATACTGTTTATGGAACGGGAGCAAACGATCACTATCAATTAGGATTAAATAACGATAATTCAGTATATAATTTGGTTCAAATTCCTATACCCGATAATAAATTAGCAAAAGATATTTCTTTAGGACAATGGCATATGTTTGTATTGATGACAGATGGTACGCTATATGGCACGGGCTATAATCATTCCGGTCAATTAAGCATTGAATATGGATCGACATTAACCCAATTAACTCAAATAAATATTCCAGATAATAAAACATGTAAAATAGTATCTACAACATATCATCATACATTAATATTAACAACGGATAACATACTATATGGATGTGGACTAAATACTTCAGGTGAATTATTAATTTTAAATACCGATTATGTATACACATTTACTCAAATGAATATAGATTCAACAATATTGCAAAATATTGAACGAATAGATTGTAATTATGGAAATTCATATGTGGTGTCTAATGGAAACTTATATGGTTGGGGTTCAAATAGCAATGGTCAGCTAGGTTTAAATAATAATTATAGCTCAGTAACGACACCTACATTATTATCTACCAGCAAAATAACATATATACAAACTGGAATATCGTTTAATATAGTTTTAGATGATTATGGAAATGTATATGGGTCTGGAAAAAATGATTATGGACAATTAGGAACTGGAGATAATTTACCGGTAACGCAATATACACCGATGATAAATGGTTCCGGATTTATAAGTTTACAAGACGGTTTTGATGCCCTTCCAATAACTAACATATGTTTTGCAGCAGGGTCAATAGTTAAAACGGATCAAGGAGATATTCCGATTGAACTTATTGATGAAAAAATACATACAATTAATAAACATAAAATAATTTGTTTAACGAAAACAATATCAACAGATAAAGACATAATATTCATTAAAAAAAATGCTTTAGATAAAAATATACCAAATAAAAACACAAAAATAAGTAGAAAACATAAAATATTGTATAATAATGAATTAATCGAAGCATATGAACTATTAAATATAAATAATGATATTAAAAAGGTTAATTATAATGGTGAAATATTATATAATATATTACTTAATCAACATACTACAATGTTAGTTAATAATATAATTGCAGAAACTTTAAATCCAAAAAATATATTAGCACAAATTTATTCTGGTTGCTTTACAAATGCAGAAATACAATTCTTAATTAAAAATAATAATGTTAATATTAACAATAATCAAAATAATAAACAGCTATTATTATTATTATTTACATATGAATATGTTAAAAAAAAACAAAAACAGTTATTTGTTTAAATTAGTCGTATCAACATATTCCCGTGTTTTTATAAGCTTCTCCAATAAACCATCATAATCTATGCTTATTCTCATAATATATATTTGCACCGTTTCAACACATTTTATTCCTTTTTTTGATTCAACAAACTCTTTTATCTTATCATAATTTTTTAAAAAATTCTCCACCATAAATGGATAAAACTGAATAAATTGTTCCGGTATTTTATTCTTTGTTTTATCTATCATATCACAATAAGCAAAATCTATATTTTTATATTCAATGCATCTATGATAAGGATGATAATCACGACTAGTTGTCGTATGTCCCGGTTCATTTAACATTGGAGTCTCATTTAATAAAGTACATAATGTAATCAATACGCTATTTAATGTTTGACATGACGACCATTTATCACCAGACCACGTATTTAATATGGATACACAAACTTTACCACATTTATATAAATTTGGATTATAACGCGTATGCCCGTCATTTGTCATAAATTTTACAGCTGGAGGAGAAAAAGGATAATCAGTTGGAAAATCAAATTGAAAAAAATAATAACCGCCAAAATATGGAGTATCTGATGGTCCGATTATCATTGCATATCCGCGTAACATATTGGTTTCATCATGCGAATAATATATTCCATTATCTGTTAATGGATTTTTCATAATATATTTTATATCTTTCAATAAGCGTTTTGCAGTTTCTCCACTAATAGTTTTTTCTATGACATTTGTATTCGTATTCGTAGACATCAAAGGTATTATATAATATGGCAAATTATATTTATATATTTTTAAAATAAATATAATTATTTACATTACATATTTGTGCGTTAAAATAAGGTTTTTAACCCAAAGATATATTAAATTTAAAAAAAAAATGAAATAGAAATATCTTATTATATTATATTAACTATGAATATAATGGCAACATCATCACAATTTAATGATTTAGCCGACTTCTTATCAAAGCATTATACGAAAGCCGGTCAAAAAGGAACACATACAAGAATTAAAAACGACGAATTTAACGTACATGGTGGCAATTATACTATAGAAAAAGACGAATTACAATTATTTCATAGATTATATTACGAATATGTTTTTGTCAAGGGTCGCAAAGAATATCTAACTGAAAAACAACTTGAAGAAACTGGTCCCATATTAATTGATTTTGATTTTCGTTATGATTATACCGTCACAGAACGAATGCATACCCCAGAACATATACAGGATATTATTATTTTGTATTTAGAAGAATTAAGGGATTTCTTTACTATTGACCCAAATATTTCATTTCCTATTTTTGTTTTAGAAAAACCGCACGTAAATCGAGTTGCTAAAGATAATATGACTAAAGATGGAATTCATATTATTATTGGTCTACAAATGAATAGAACAATGCAAATAATGTTACGAGAAAGAGTCTTAAAGAAAATTGCAGATTGTATTGAATTACCGATTATCAATACATGGGACAAAGTATTAGATGAAGGAATCAGTAAAGGTGCACTTTGGCAGCTATATGGGTCACAAAAACCGGGTCACGAAGCATATAAAGTAACATATTATTTGCAGGCGCAATTAGATGAAAGTGATAATGAGTGGGCGACAACTCCCCTAAATTTTGCAAATTTTGATTTGTCGCGTAATTTTATCCAATTATCGGCACAAAATGAAAATAACGCAAAATTCGAAATGAATCCAAATATTGAAGAGGAATATAATGCAAGACTTGCTACAAAGGGTTCTAAAACTAAAAAATCTGGTGCCAAAAAAATCAACTTATTATTAGAAGAAGAAGATGATAGTAGCGACATTAAACTAGGAGACATAACAAATGCGGATATGTTGCAAAAAGCAATCGATAATATTATGTCAAAACTAACAATAAACGAACAAGATATTAAACAAATACACGAATATACTCAAATATTGCCTCCTAAATATTATGAACCAGGGTCTCATCTTAAAAATAGAATGGTTGCATTTGCTTTAAAACATACGGATGAAAGATTATTCTTATCTTGGGTCCAATTGCGTTCAAAAGCGAGTGATTTTGATTTTAATACAATTCCTGATTTATATCATCAGTGGAAAACATATTTTCATAAGCGTCCAGATGGAATAACAAAAAAATCTATTATTTATTGGGCAAAACAAGATGCATTTGAAGAATACGAAAAGGTAAAAAGAAAGTCTATCGATTATTATGTTGAAGAAACCATATTTGAAGCAGGTGATTGGGATTATGCAATGGTTTTGTATCATATGTTTAAAGATAAATATGTTTGCACTAGTATTCAAAATAAGAAATGGTATGTATTTAAAAATCATCGCTGGGAACGTGATGAAGGACAAAGATTACGTATGGCTATTTCTAAAGATTTGTTTCAATTGTATTCTGATAAACAAAGTCAGTATTTATCGGATTCTCATCATTATCAAGCGAATGAAGACGGTCACGAAAATTATCAAAGAAAGGTTAAGAAAATTGCAGAAATATGTATTAAATTAAAAAAGACGAATGATAAAAATAACATTATGCGTGAAGCAATGGAGATCTTCTTTGATGCTGATTTTACGAAACAAATGGATGCGAATCCGTATCTATTATGTTTTAATAATGGTGTCTTTGATTTTAAGAACAAAGAATTTAGACAAGGTTATCCTCACGATTATGTAACAAAAACAACCGGAGTTAATTATAGTCCTTATGATTATAACTTATGTAAATCAACCGCAGATGATATTCTTGATTTTATGGATAAACTATTTCCATTGCCGGATTTATGTAGATATATGTGGGATCATTTAGCTTCTTGTCTAATTGGAATTAAAAAGGAACATGTTTTCAATATTTATAGAGGTTCTGGTTCAAATGGTAAATCCATTTTAACTGATTTAATGACACAAGCTTTAGGTGATTATAAAGGTACGGTACCGATTACATTAGTTACTGATAAACGCAGTTCAATTGGAGGAGCAACACCAGAAATAATGCAATTAAAAGGTGTTAGATATGCAGTAATGCAAGAGCCGTCAAAAGATGCTGTAATAAATGAAGGTATATTGAAGGAATTAACTGGTGGTGATCCACTTTTAGGTCGTGCATTATATTCTGATTCAGAAATATTTGTGCCTCAATTCTCGCTAGTTGTATGTACTAATGCATTATTTGAAGTAAAAAGTAATGATGATGGAACTTGGAGAAGAATGAAATTAGCCGACTTCTTATCAAAATTCATTTCTGAAGGTGAAACGCATACCGATGACACTCCTTACGTATATCCTAAGGATAAAAGTCTTAAAGAAAAGTTACCATTATGGGCGCCAGTATTTATTGCAATGTTAATTAAACGCGCTTGTGAAACTGATGGCGAAGTAAAGGATTGTCCTGAAGTAATTGCTGCTTCAAATAAGTATAGACAGAGTCAAGATTGTATTAGTGGTTTTATTGCTGATAAGATAGTTAAGGATGAAGAAGGTTCAATTGGCAAGAAGATATTAAATGATGTATTTAAGGAATGGATTCAAATCAATTATGGTAATAGAAAGGCGCCAAAATTGACGGAATTAGAGGAAATAATGATTAAGAAATTTGGCAATAGAAATACAAAGACAAATAAATGGCACGGAATAGCAATAAAACAAGATAGCAATGATGGAGGAAATGATTTAGATGAATTACAAGATAGTTAAAGAATTTATAAAATATATTGTAAATAATATTAGATAGAAATTAATATTATTTTTTTAATGGATTGTCCTATATGTTATGAACTAACAAATGATTTTATTACTACAAATTGCAATCATAATTTTTGTATTAATTGTATTACAAAACTAAAATACTGTGCTATTTGTAGAACTGAACTAACAAAAACTGTAAATGAAATACAATTTACTCAAGAATATATTATTTTTTTAGTTTCTGATTCTTAAAATACATTATTTATAAAAAACAACTTAAACATAATTTAATGCCATTATTTTACAAATCATTATACACATTTTTGGGCCATAATTTATTAACCGCTTTTATAGTCGCCCATACTTTTAATACAATTGGATGTATATAATATGGATAAAATACTAACAAAATAGTAACAATTAATATTGTTAGTCTTGTCATCGTTGAATTTGCCAAAAATATTGCTAATATGAAAACAAAAACTAACAAATAATAAATATACCACCAAAAATTATACCAATATTGTAAATTCGTTATTCCATTTTGTTCGTAGTATGTTTTTCTATTGTTAGTTAATACATCTGAATATTTATTTCCCAAACGTTTTTTTAAATCACTATTATCTTGCTCCAAAGTATGTAAATATTCTTCCGTATGTTCTGAATTTACTAACGCAATATTATACCCATCATTCAATGTTAAAGCATTTTTTACAGACAAAGCAAATATATCTGTTGCGGTTTTTGCTATAGTTGCTGCCTCCGCATTTAAATCCGCCTCCGATTTTGCTGCATATGCCGCCTCTCCTTCAGCATATACATAATAATTCTTTTTTGCCTGTTCTAATAATGCTGGACCATTTTGTAAATTTACTTGGGCGTCTAAATATTTCTGTTTTAGCTGTTCCTTCTTTTTTTCCTTTTGGCAACTTGGACCACAAGCTATAGCTGCTGCTGATTTTTCCAATAAATCATTTATCTTATTTTGGGATGTTATTTGCTGTTGTAATAATGATGCAGAACTATTATTTGCCCCTATATTTAATTTTTGTTGTATATTAGAAAGTAAATTATTCATCTTGTAATATACATATATAAAAAGCTTATTTAAATCCATTTTATACCATTTTTCTTCGAAGAAAATCTTGAATTAAATCCTTCCGATTTAACGGGGGTTAATGCATGTTTCTCAATCGATTCAAACCCTTCTACACTTGCACTAACACATTTTTTTAATACTTCATCAAATGTAGTTCCTTCCGTACAGCATTCTGCACCAATACAAGTCATATTAAATTCCGGCCAAGGATTATTTCCTCCTGAATCTAATGTTGAAGAAGTTGTTTGTACGTTTTTCGGATTGAAACTCCATTGATACTCATCCCAATTCATATTATCTCTACTATTAATATCTACCCATTTATAACCTATAACTATTGTAGCAATAATTAATACAATACCTAATAAAAATTTGTATAATAATGGAGGCAATAAACCCCAATTATAAATCATCGCTAAAATAAATATAGGAATACAAAAAATAATTATTAATTTCATAAATGAAGTGTGTGCTCCATATTGTTTACCATAATATGTATTAATTTCTGCTAAACGTATTTTAGTTGCTTTTTCGTCATCTATATCACTTAATGTATTTTTAGCGTTATCTAATTCATTTTCCATTATTTTTACGGCAATAATTTGCTGTGCTAATGTGTTACTAGAATCGGTTGCATTTTGTTTATAACTATCCAATAAATCCTTAATGCTTCCATATAAATTCAATCTCATTAAAGATATTTCATTAATTTTTGTAATGGCTTGTTGTTTTTCTTCAGCAGTTAAATTTGGTTTATCTAATGAATTATATAATGCAAGCTCTTCTTGTTGTAATTGAGATATATATGTTAAAGTTTGTTGATTGTTATCATCCATTATAATATATATTATTTAGATTATATATTATATAATATTTATTTGTATTACATTATTTATTTTGTTAGTTTATTAAGTGTTATAGCTGCTACACCAACCGCTAAAAGTCCCCAAGCTATATAACTATAATTCTGTTGCAATACGTATAATTGTGTGTCTCGTTGAATTCCATTTAAATCATTATATGCCATTATTTGCATTCCTTCTATATTATTACTTGCTATATTATTATCGTTAAATTCTCTTCTAATTTTATTAACTGTCTTATCAAATTCATCTAAATCGCCATTAAATTTTACGGTATTGTCATTTATTGTTTTTCTATAATTAGTATTTGCTTTATACATACTTCCTAATTTATCCGCTATTTTTTGTCCCAATTCATTCATTTGCACTTTAATTTTATCTAATTTGTTCTTTGTTTCCTTGTCTATTAATGATTCATTACATCTTTTATCTGATGTCATTTCTTTTCCCTTTTTATAATTTAAATAAGCATTTGAATCTATATTGACCGATTTTGTGCTACAATATTCTGTTACTGGTTGCTTCTTCCTTAATCCAAATGAAAATGTCGCATCTTGTACTAAATCAGCATTTGGAAATGTACCGTTATTTTTTGTATAACACGTGTTAGTTGAACTTTGATATGCTATCCCGGAACATAAAGCATCGTCATTACATAATTTTTGACATTCTTCTACGCCCGATACTTGAGCCGATTTTATATCGTTATCTAAACTATTTTGTCCTGGAAACATTATGTATTCAGTCGTATATTGTTGCATAGATTCGGGATATTCATTCAATAATCCGTCATCATCCACAAACGCTAATTTACCAATTACTGACTTATCTCCGGTTGCAGATAATTCATATAATGCATTGCCACTTAGACCACCGCCCATATTACCATCTTTCATTTTTTGACAATTAGTTTCAATATCCGACGTATATAGTACTAAATTTCCATCAAATTGCATAATTAAAAATGCTGAACCCGATACAGATCCAACAAACTCATTTACTCCTAAAGGCTCTCCTATTTTAATATAATCTCTACCATATTTACCCGCAGCTGCCTTGTAATTTGGATTTGGACTTTTACCGGTTGTTCCAGATTGCCATATTAAACTTTGTTTTTGCTCTGGACTTGCACCTAAATATATTACCATATTACCGTTATCTAGTACTTGTAAAAAATATTCATTTGCTGGACTAACAGTATTATATAACGCATTAGACCAGGCACCTCCACTAACAATTCCATTAGATAATGTAGTACAATTATTAGCTAAACCGTATTTAGTTGATTGACTTAAATCATTGCTTACAAAACAAGCCGCATTATTCCCAGTTGTAGAATCTTGTAACGCAAATAGTGAATAATTTCCATTTACCGCCGATTGTTTACAAGTGTCATAATTGAAAGAATGTGACGCGTTATCTAAGGGTATCATAGATCGATTGCTTGTATCACCATAACATCCAATATAGTTAGTTGGTTGTTTTTGTGCGTTTGGAGTTGAAAAAATAGTAGCCCCATTTGCATTAACAACATTTAAAGTTGCTTGTAATGATAATACGGCACTAACACCAGATGAACCACCAGTAGAACTAAACCATAATGGAACGGTTTTTGTTACTTTATATGAAGTGCCAGTGTTACTAGCTTTGGAATAATCATTAGTTAAAACGCATTTGCCGGTTGAGGCAACAGGATCAACATTTTGAAGGCCAAAATATTTATAACCGCCATAAATTGCGTTTGATTTACATTGATCTAATGAATATACTCCATCTAAATATGTTAAAGAAGAATCATCTTTAAAGCAACCTTTATAACTTGTTGTAGGATTATCAAGAACAGATGAAACAAAAACGTTGGAGCCTTCATTGCCGCAAGTTTGTCCTTGAACCATTGGAGTACCAACTAACAAATTATTCATTTCTGTTCCGGGAATATTATATCCGGTTGCGTCGGCATTAATTTTTACTATATCTTTTTTATTTGGACAACCATTTTTACCGGATAAACTATCTAAAATAGAATCAGATTCGATCCATTTAAAAACACCTTTGTTAGTTACATATCCATTTGCATTATTAAAACTAACAAATTTATTAACATATTTGTCGGAAGTAGGATTAGATCTAGATAATATATTTAAACTATTTTTTGTGGCATCATTTAATAAAGTATTATATTCTTGAGATAAGGTCGCAAATTGTTTTTCAAGATCATCAACATTAGAAGATGAATTATCAGCAGTATTGTTAGTTAATCCTTCTTTAATACTTTTCTTTTTAAATAATTTTCCTTGTTTTAATGATATATTTTGGTCCATTTATATATATATAAATATTTATATTTATATTATATTATATTTAATTGCGATAAAACAATATATAAAATAGCTATTCCCCACATTAAAAACCCAGCCGGTTGAGTTAAACTAAATGATAATATTATTAGAAGACAAATTATACCTAACCAAAATAATACGGAAATGGGAAATGATTCTAATCCAAGCATTTTTTTTAAGGTAACTAACAAAATAATACATGTTATTAAAACCCAAATGCGTAAACTAATATTGTTTTGATTCGCATATAATTGTTGTGATTGGTATTCATTTTCTAAAGCCATATATTCAGCTAATTCTTTTTCAATATCCCTTTGTTGTTGTTTTAAACTAACATAATGTAATCTAATCTGTTTGTGTTTTTCATCATTTTCATTGTTTGTTTCTTTTAAATATGGTTTTATAACGTATAAATTATCCATTATTTGCTTAGAAAGGTCTGTTAGTTTAGTATTAAAATATTGCAAACGTGCTAAAAGTGCTTTATCTTGCGTTAAAATAGCATATGAATCATCTGTTGTTGTAGTAACTGTACTTTTACCTTGTCTTACCCAGCAATAATGTTGTTTTTCATTATAAGTAGCACCGGTGCACTTACTATCCGCTTTACACATAGACTCGCAAACGGCTTCCGAATCGGCAGCTCCTTGAGTTAAACCTTTTGTACCCCAATATGCCCGACCTTTTAAACTAACAAAACTTTTTGGCTGTTTTAAGGAAGCTATATAAGTATTTAATGCTTCTTGATATTGATTTAAAGTAACTTCATATTCTTTTTCTAATGCTTCTAATTTTATTAACATATCATTATTTTTATCTGTCATATAATAAAATAACATTTTTTTTATTATATATTTCGCTCTATTTTATAACTTTAAATATTTATAAGTTACCGTAAATCCTAAAATACCCATTAATAATGCAAATATATTTGATTTATTATAATTGTTGTGATAACCCGTATATATATTAAAGCCTTGTAAATAATCTTTTTCTAATAAATATTTATTTATTGATTTATATGTACTATCTAACATATATTTTTTTAAAGACATATTTTCACTGTTGGTAGTATTATTAGCATTTGAAAATTTACCAAAATATTTATAGCTATAGTTATTTAAATTATTTCCAAATAATATATTTTTTATGTTAGTATAGTTCATATTTTATAAATATGAATTATAAAAATTTTGTTAGTTATAACGAATTAAAAAAGTTGTTTTACACCGTAGGATTACCTGTTGCCTTAGATTTTATATATTGAGTGCACCTAATTATAAATTCACGTGATTCAAATCTATAAGCTAAAATAAATCCAAGTAAAAAAATGCCTAAAATCATTTCCCAAAGTTTAATATAATTATCATTATATTGGTTTTTTGAATCATCTATTAGTGCTTTTGATGAATTATTTGTCGCCTTCAATCCACTAACAACATTATTTAAATCATCATTTAAACTTTTTTCCGTTTGAATTTGTCTATTTATATTTGAAATGGATGTGTTTAAAATAGATGTATCTTGCGTTATTTTTACACTTAAATCATTAAGTTTTTTTACAATAGAAGCCAATTGACTTTTGGCATTTTCAAAGTTTGTATAAAATTCTTCAACTTCTGGATTTTTATTATAATAAACATAATATTTTTTATAATCTTCTATAACGGATAAAAATTGTTTTTGTAACGCATTTATTTTATCTAAATTTTGTTGAGCTTCTTGTTCCATTTATATATACAGTATATAAATGTTTTATTTTTATTTTTGTATACATATTCTATAATATGGCGCTGTTACCGCCGTCTTACTTGGACGTAATATTTCACATACTTCTCCCGGTCTAATTCCAATTGCCTTTGAAACTGGATCAAATCTTTGTAAATCCGGAAAATCTTCTTCTTTCATTACATTGTATTTCTTCATTACTTCAATCTTTTCAGCACTGTTTAACACCCTAAATTTCGGTTGAAAACTATGTTCTAATACATCAAATTGCAAACGTTTTAAAGGATGAATAATAATAAATATACCATCTCGTTCCCAAATATGTCTTAATTGTGCTTGTAATGTATCATTTACCTCATCTTTTACAACAACGTGTAACGTATCTTGTTTTGTCAATATTTCTTCAATATTAAATAAATCATCAACCATTTCTTCTAAATTATTTGGTCTCAAAGATTTTGCTAAATAATATTTTACATATATTTTTTTAATTTCTTCCTCGTTATCCGATATTTTTATATGTTTTTCAACCATCATATCCAATTGATTGTTAGTTTTCATCGTATTTATTTCATTTACACTAAAATCTTCATATTCTGTTGTGTCATATCCTTGTCTTTTTAATTGTTTTAATAATGTTAAACGCGAATTATATATCTGAGATATTAAACTACTAGTGTTTTGACTTGCCATACTTATATATAATATAATCACAATGATTTTATTATATTTTATTTCAATTTTATTTAATTTAATTTAATTTTATTATTACATTATTATCTTTTTTACGGATATTGGACCACTTGAACCCGAATTACTATTACTTGAATCATTATTGGATTCATTGTTAGATTCATTAGATTCATTATTTGTATCTTCTTTTAATCCTTGTGGTTTTAAATGTGGATATTGTTTATATAATAATGTTGTTGGATCTTCTGGTTTATGAATTGTTATTACTGGTTTAGGGATTGCTCCCCCTATTTTTCCTATATCTTTAGTTACCGCATTATATCCTCCTTTTAACGCAGCTATTTGATTTGATGGAGGTAATCTATTAAAATAATCTGTTAATACATTTGTATTTGTATTTGCATTTACATTTGCACCACCGGACATTCCACTTCTTAAAGCTGACTGTAAATTACGTTCATGAATTATTTGATTCATTATTTTTTCTCTGTCTGCACCGCCCATTTGTAAAATTATAGCCTGTTTATCTGATGGTAATTGACTAAATGCATAATTCTTCGTATAATCATTAAATATATTTGCAAATCCACCAGCCTGATTTGGTGGAGGAGAACCGGATGGTGAACTAATGGAATTTGGCGGAGGAGATCCAGATGGTGAGCTAATTGAATTCTCATTAGGATATGGAGGTGATTCTGGATAAGAAGGTGATACAGGTCCTGCTTCCAACGTATACGTAAGAGGATTTCCAATTAAATAATATTGTATTGTTTGATTTGTATTAGATCCTGTCGTTGCCCCATCATAAATTCTTTGTATATAAGGAATTATATCTTCAGGATTGTTTCCTTCTTTTTCTTTAATTGTTCTCATCATCATATCATTAGCTAATCTATATGTTAGTTTAATATTATCAGGTTGATCTTCTAAATAATCCGGTATAGGTATTTGAGGAGCAACTATTAAAGGTGGAGAATCAGGCGAACCGGGTGCATAAGCAGGAGAACCAGGTGCATAAGGTGGAGAACCGGGTGCATAAGGTGGAGAACCGGGTGCATAAGGTGGAGAACCGGGAGGTGATCCAGGTGATTCAAATAAATCAGGAGTTTGAGCTGAAATTTCCCCTATTTCATACATTTGAGTTCTAAATGCAGCATCCCTCTTTTTAGCGTCTGCATCCGCTTCATATAATTTATCTGACATATTTTTCTTATAATTTTCTATTATTACTTTAATATCTTCATTCGATAATTCATCTATATGTAATAACTTATTTATATTTTTAGATTGATATGACAAATTCAAAAGTTGATCTATATTTTCCTCTGTTATAATACGCATCTGTATTCCCATCACCTGTAACTCTTGTATTAATAATTTTAAAGCATACGGTATTCTTAATAAACTAAATGATCTACCATATTTTGAATATACCGTTAACACTTGATTACCATCCAACGTTTTATTAAATACTAATGGTCCGTCCGCTGCTGGACTTAAAAATAAATTTTTAACAGCATTATAAACCGCAATTGTTCCAGTTTTATTACATACTGCCATATAATATTGATCTCCACGAACCATAAATGATTCATTCAAAAAATAAGACAACCCGTGTGCCATTATACCATCGCGTTCCATTTCACCAATGCGTAAACCACCATCATTTGCTCTGCCTTGATTAGTTTGTCTAGTTAACAAACTACGTTTACCTGTGGCACGATAATTGATCTTATCTTTAACCATATGTTTTAAACGCATATAATATGTTGGTCCTATAAATATTTCCGAATATATTTGCTCTCCAGTAAAACCATTATATAATACCTGATTGCCCGAATTATGGTAACCCATTTTAGTTAACATATGACCGTAAGTTTCATAATTTGCTCCCTTGGAAGAAAATGCGGTACAGTCTCCAAATGCACCATATTCGGCACAAGCCTTACCAAATAAACATTCTACAAGTTGGCCAATAGTCATACGAGATGGAATAGCGTGAGGATTAATAATTAAATCGGGACGAATACCGTCAGCAGTAAATGGCATATCTTCTTCAGGAATAATAAGTCCTAACGTACCTTTTTGGCCGTTTCTAGACGCCATTTTGTCTCCAATTGCTGGCAAACGCTCTTCACGTATACGGATTTTTGCAACTCTAAATCCTTCTTCACCTTCAGACATAAATGCTTTATCAACAAAACCAAGTTGGCCTTTTTTAGTTGTCTTTGAATTATCTGTGTAAACTCCACGTTGGTCTGTACTTGTTGTTAGTTCACCTATTAAAACAATTCGGTCATCTATTGCTGTATTTTCTTTTACTAGACCGTATTCATCTAATTTACTGTAATCAAAACCTTCTTTTAACTTTCTTACTCCAGGTTTCGATTGGACATTTGCAAAAAATGTATTACTAGTTGATCCAGATACTTTGGCACTTTCTTCTCGTGCTTCATATGTTGTATAATATGTTGTTCTAAATAATCCACGTTTTACTGACGCCTCATTTATTAAAATAGCATCTTCAACATTATAACCAGTATATGACATAATAGCAACAATTGCATTAACACCATAAGGCATTTCTTCTTTATTAATATATTCTAGGTAACGTGATTTAATAAGGGGAGTCTGACCGTAATTCAATACAACACCCATTTTATCCATACGCACTTGATAATTAGAATGATAATTCGATACGGCTTGACGACTTTGACTACAGGAAAAACAATTACGAGGAAATTGATTTGTTTCTGGAAAAGTAATTGAATTACCCATTACTCCAAACATTAATGACGGATCTATTTCACAATGTGTATAATATTTAGAATTTTTAAAATCGCTAACAGTTGTTGCAACCAACGTATTTTCTTCTTCAGATGTATCCAAATAATCTATTATTGCCCTGTTAGTTTCAAATGAATCTAATAATGCTTCTAAAGTATTATGTGTTGGATATAATACACTCGGCTCATATAAAATATTATTACGTATGTTAAAGTTTTCAACGTGTTTTGTTTCAAAACCAGATATGGCCTGTTGCCACGTATATTTAGTTGAAGTAATTATATCTTTTATTGTTCCGTGATCGTATGATATCTTACCATAAATCATTTTTCCATTATCAAATTTAGCATCTCTATAAAATATAGGTCTAGTTAATCTACCTCCATCCGTGTAAATATAAATTGTATTTGATTCATAATTGAATGTTATACTTGTATAAACAGGAATAACACCATTGCGACGAAATAAACGCATTGTATTTACCGTTTGAATCGGATTATCTAAAACTCCAATCCAATTTCCATTTACAAATACTTTTGTATAATAAGATAACGTTTTTGGTTCACATTCGGTTAACAATTTTAACGGCGTATTTGCACGTAACCATTTAATAATAGGATAAGATGAAAACCCATTTGTAATCGCAGTACTAATAGATAAATGTTTATGAAGGCCAATATTGGCGCCATCTGGTGTATCAACAGGATCTAAATATCCCCATTGAGTACTATTAAGTAAATGTGGTCCAACAACTTTAGCCGTGGGGTCAAGAGGTAAATTAGTTTTTCTTAAATGGCAAATTTGAGTAAACCAAGATAGACGATTTAGATCTTGAATTACACCGACGCGTTTAGTATTAACATCAGCACCCCAATTACCTTTAAATGCCTTTCTAAATCCTTCTTCAACTGTTTTGTCTTTAAAATATTTTCTTAAGTTACCTTCATTTTCAATCAAACTAACAAAATTTTCCCTATAAACTGCTGGATGGTAGTAAAATTCTTTATCTATTTTTAAGAATATTTGACTATTTTGAATTAAAAAATATTCCCTAAATAAATCATAAATTAAAGAACCAGAAGTTTCAATGCGTTTAAATTTAAAACTATCACGATCTGTTGGTGCTTCTTTTCCTTGATAAACACGTAATAACTTATTAACCATAAATCCGATAAAATAAGCTTTATTTATGAAATTATCCTCACCAATATGTGGTAAAAAATAATTCATCAATATATCTTGTGCTGCACTAACAGTTTGTCTTTTTGTAAATTTAGAAATGAATTCTAAAGCAATTTGTTGCGTAAAAATTTTATTGGCGTCGTGAATAGAAGGAATAAACAAGTCAATCATATTAGAATTCTTATCTAAATCTAGTAAACAAAATTCAATAATTGATTTATCGGATATAACACCTAATGCGCGCATTAAAATAAAAAGCGGAATTGGTTTTTTAACATTAGGAATATCAACAACAATTTGATTGTTAGTATAGGTGGCATCAGGGGCAACAATTTTAACCGATGTATAACGAATAGGTTTAGAACTATCTTCAGAAACAGAATGAATTTCACATGAATGGCTATAAAGCGCATCTTCTTTATTTTTTCTAACATAAAGCATATTATCTCCAAATTTTTCTTGACTAACAATAACTTTTTCTTTACCATTAATAATAAAATAACCACCATAATCATTACGACATTCTCCTAAATTAAAACGCGCATCAACATCTAAGCCCTTTAAAATACACATATCAGAATGAAGCATAATAGGAAATTTTCCCAAATATATTTTTTCAAATGTTTTTGTTAGTTCTCTTTTTTCTTTACCTTCATAAAATACAAAATCAACATCTAAATCAAAATGAATTGTTAGTCCATAGGTCATATTTCTTAAACGTGCATCATTTGGATACATATAATGAGGATAACCTCCACTAATACCTGATTCATTTTCATCATAAATTACTGGTTTACCAAAGTACAATTTTGTGCCATCTTTGCCTCCGAGGTATAAGAAGCATTCGTGTTTAACGTCGCTGGCTTCTTGACCTTCTTCTTGTCTTTCAATGAAGCGGATTGGGTTATTTTCTTTAAAAATTTGAAAAATGCCCTTATTAAAAAAATCATTATAAGAGTCTAAATGATGTGCCACTAAATTATATGGATTATCTTTAAAATATTTGTCAATAAGATTCCAAGCAATACTATCCATTCTATATTATATTTATATAATGTTATTTTTATAACAAAATAATGTAAATAATTATATTATTTTGATTTGTTAGTTTATCTTCTTTTAGTTCCTCTTTTTTTACTTTTTCTTTTGCTTTTACGGTTTCTTCTTGATTTTCTTCGTCGTTTACCTCCGTCTACTTCTGTAAATGGAGCATCTATATTTATATCAGAAACCTCGCTTTTCACGGGCAATAAATGTTCCGGTATTGGTTTATTTTTTACATCTAATACAAGTTTAGGACCTATATATTGTTGTATATTTTCTTCAACTGTTTCTGGTATCCATCCAACCTTTTCAAATTTTTTAACAACTCCGCTTGCCAATTTATCATTAATACGCTTTGTTCTGTTACCGATATTACAAAATAATTTATTAATTTTTTCAAGTTGTTCTTCAATAGGATAAAAATCCGTAAATTTATCCGGTTGCCTACATAACGATTCTCTAGCACAATCATATAAAAACATACCTAAATCTAATAATGCATTACCCTTATATTTTTCAAAAAGTTTAATAAAAATGTGTTTATCTCTTCTTAAACGATATTGCTCTTCACATTTTTTTGCCTGCCGTTTAATAAATTCTATTTGGTCTGCTGTGAAAAAATCTTGCAATGGTAAAATAGTCCTATAATTTTTCTTTTTTTGTCGATTCATTTCATTTATGGTAACCGTATGAATTATATTACCCCACGCATTAGCATATGATGCAGTACTAAATCTATATAAAATAAAAAACATATAACCGTATACTCTGTATAAAAGGGTATTCATACCAAATTTAATTCTAGGTATAATTTTATTTGGATCGATAGGTTGCTTATCCAGTTGAGAATTTAATCTATTTTCTATTTCATCCAAAGTTAATGGTTTTTTGTTAGTTGTCATATTAATATAAACTAACAAAATAATTATTTTTTTATAACAACTTTTTTAGCTACATTAGTAATAACTTTACAGATATTCTTATTAATTTCTTCTTTTGTTAGTCCAGCCATAGAATTACTAACAATTCTTAAATATTTATCGTTTCTTTTTGAATCAGGATCCGTACAATCTGGATACATATTTTTCCATTCCAAAATATTTTTCATATTTTCCATAGCAACATTTTTAATCGCATTCTTAAGTAAATTTGTCTCATCCGTATCTTTAGTCCATGTATTATTTTCTTTAACATATAATGTTTCTCGTTTTAAATCAGAGCAATGTATTGGTCTTAAATCTTCATCTAAGTTATTTAAATTATCGATTATAATACTGGAAATGCCTTCAACGTATCCTAATTGTCCTGTTCTTTCTAGATCTTTTATAGTTGGTTTAATGGAGCTAATAAAGTCAGATAAATTCATCGCATCTTTACATGTATCATTTAAGAATAATTGAAGATTAAATGTCTTATTATGTGAGTTATTTGTGGTAATGTTATTACTGTTATTTCCGATGCCATTTTTAACCATTTCAATAACAGTTTCTTGCATAGAGCTTTGTCCTTTAACAATTTCAGTCAGTAATTTAACAACTTCTGGGTTTAACTCTGACGTAGAATTGGTCTGTTTACATATCTTACGATGTCGCCAAAAAGTGGTTCTAGAATAAATAATTTTACCGCAATATTCGCAGTCAAATGTTTTTTGGGAGAAATTAGGAGAATTTGTTTCATTTTGTTTCAAATTATGTTTGATGGTCTCACAGTGTTTTACAAAGTCTTTTTTATATGGTGTGGTATAGTCACAAAATTCGCACTTAAAAATTGGATGGGAGTTTTGGGAGAAATTTGTTTCATTTTGTTTCATATTATTAGACAATATTAAAATTCCTAAAGATTTTACGCGCAAAAAAATCAAAATTTATCGTCACAAAAATTCTCACAAAAAAAATAATTGTGATGAAGTCAGTCACAAACGCACTTTTTTGGGAAAATCCTTTAGGTTTTTAAAAATGGACATTTTAAAAATGTCCAAAATCGAAAACTGAAAATACTTTTTGAAAAAAAGCTAACACTGACAACCATCGACAGGATATGCGTTGTAGGTTCTTTACTGATTATGGTCTCAAAATAAAAATGCACTAAAAATCGTAATTTTCAGTCTCGGCTTTAAATAGGTTTTAAAATAATATATAAAAATAACTTAAAGGTCTTTAAGTTGTTTTCAAATATATTATAATTTATCTAATTCACAAATTTTTATATAATAATATTTGGTATTTACACCACCATCATATTGATTTTTCTTTGCACTTAGATTAATAATTTGCAGGCGAATTTTACCATTTGTAGTAAAATTAAACGCATCAATTTGTCCTAAAGTATATGCCGATTCTGTATCCAAATAATATTGCAAAACATTCAATATTTTTATCACATTTTCATGAGAATTTGTAAATTTGCTATTTAATTTATTTATTAAAGTTTCTATTTTATTTATTTCTTTTTCATCTAATTTTGAAATACCAATTTGCTTATCACTATAAAACAAATGTTCCGTCATTTCAAACCGAATTGAATGCTTATTTATAATTGATGACTTTGAATTTCCCATTTTATATATTTTAATTTATATATTTTTTAAAATATATAAATCTTAATCAATTTTATTTTTATAATGTTTTCCATTGAACATTATCATTAGAATTTGATGGACTATGAGGCGGTGTTAAATCGACAAGCGTAGCATATACATTATCCATTTGATACATATGTGCCATATATTGTACTGGATAATCTTCAACAATTTGTTCGTTAATACTAACACCTAATTTACTCAATTTTGCCATTACCGTTACTTCATATCCCGAATGCCAATTTGCATTATCTTCTATTTTTATTTCCTTTATTTTATATTTCGTTGTTGTGTCTATTTTTCCATTTGACATTTTATAAATTATATCTCCTACTTTAAATCTAATTGTACTCATCCTATATATTTAAATTATTATATTGTTTTTATATCTTTTTCATATGTATATTTTTTCTTGTTTTTGTATATTTTTTGTTAGTTTGTTTTATTTTTGATTGTCTTTTATTAGTTTGAATTTTACCACTTCTTGTTATATAAAAATCCGTCCAAGGTTGCTGCGGTCTATCTTCCAAATGTTCTCTTAAATAATCCCATATTGGATTCTCATCACAAAATTTATTTTTATCAAATGGAATTCCACACGAATTACCCCACCTTAAACAAAATCCCATTTTTTTTGCCATATTACTATCACACACATTACCGTCTAATGCACCTCGTGGCTGAAACGGTTTTGGTCTCGATGGATCAGACATATATTCCCTCGCATCCAATTCATAATGTGAACAACACGTTCTAGAACACGGATTCTCCTTATGTAAATAGGTGTCATAATGATCGCTCAATATTGCTTGCGCTGCACCAATATCTAAAGTACCTTTTCCTAAATTTACTAATTCTTCTAAACGAACGCGCCTGGCCCCTTGATGTCTACGCAAATCATCAAATCCAGTATTAACGCACTCCAAATTACGTATACGCGGATCATATGGTGCGTTAAATCCAATGAAATATCCGTTGTTAGTTCGTTCTGTATTGTGATACTTTAATCCTAATTCTATTCTCATTATCTCGTTTTTATTTATATCTCCTAAAAGCCAAGAATTTGCATAATCTCCTGAATTACCATCTAACAACATTTTTTCATAATCGTCCAACGAATTTCCGTATTGCATTGCATTTCTAATACGACAACTAATTGGAACATTATTCTCATATGCTATAAATCCACCTATTGTCGTTTCTGAACCTATTATTCCGGCACTCGTTACAAAAAAATCGGTTCCAGACCATATCCAACCTGGAAATCCCATCATTAATATACGATTACCCTTTTTTGGCTGCAAATCGACGACATATTTAGCAAATTGTCCGTCAGCAAAATTTGAAAAATTATTGTGACCTATTACTATTTTACCATCTTTAGTCCAATCGCCGACAGCAATAAAAGCAGAACAACGTTCTTGTTGACCTCCTTCTTTTACGCCTGATGCAAGTGATTTAGATGCTCCGCGAATGGCAATAGATTCTTCTTCAGGCATAGAAGCCCACCAGCTTTCAGTTAAAGTAAAATAATTGTTCCAGGCAACGACAGAATGAACGTCCATATTTGCACCTTTAGCAAAACCCTCCATTTCTTCATAAAATTCCTGAAATTGTTCTTTCATTTTATCACAATAATACTTTTTACAGGCGTCGACAAAAAAAGACCAATGAACGCCGTAATCATTATAAACGATAAATTCGATGGTTTTCATAACTTTTTTCATATCTTCTTTAATCAGTTGTCCGTATGCTAAACCGCGTTCAAATGGGCTTCCTTTTATAGATATATAAGTCCAACCATTTTTCTCATATTTTATTCCATTTTTTACTTTTAACATTTTCTTTCTTGAAATAAGAATATATTATATTTTATCTAACAAATATTTATATTTTTACCAGTTTTCCATCCTTCTTCAAATAATTTATATAAACATACATATCCATCATCTGTTAAACCATCAGACCATACATTTTCATTATATATTGAATCTTTTATCCAATCATTATTGTCTTTCAAATTTGTATCATAATGATCTTTTATTAAATCCAATAAAATACATATATCTAAACAATTACCTGGACTATAATGCCCTTCACAATCAGATTTATTTAATAATGCATATATTCCACCAGCACCATATTTTATTATTGTATCTAAACTAAAATTCCTTTTACTATAAACATTATGCAAAAATTTATCAACATTTTGAACTAAACCATTTTCAAATATTTCATTAATTATTGTTAAATGTATTTCTATTTGGTCTTTTAATTCTTCTTCTGAATAATTTTTGTCTTGTAAATTAGAAATAGTATAAATTAAATAATTATATGTTGCCTTTAATATTGCCATTCTTCTTATATTCCAATTGCCATAACTACAGCTAAATGTCTTATTATTGCAATAAAAATCTACTCCCATATTATAATTATATTTACAATTATAATATCATTAATTGAACTCAATTTTTTCTTTTTTTGTTAGTTTTTCTTTTACCCGTTTTCCTTTTATTAGTTCTCTTTTTACTAGTTCTTTTTTTGTTAGTTTTCTTTTTGTTAGTTCTCCCGCCAAAATGTAAATTTTGAAATACACCCATTGTTTCATAATTATTAATTTCTTCTGCTATTTTTAATGCTAATTTTTCATCTATTATGTTATTATAACTATTTTTGATAAAATCTATTAAATGTTGTTTTCTCTGCTCTGGCGTCATATTTTCTAAAACATTTTCTTGTGGTCCACCCTCCAAAAATGTATTTGACCATTCTTGTATTACATCATTTAACGTCTTATTGAATAAAGCGTTTAATTCTTGATTTACTTCATCACAACCTTCAAGACATAATGCTTTAATTATTATACCATTTTCAGTTACAATTCGCTCAATCATACCTGGAACACAACTAAGACTATTTTTTTCATAAGCATTTAAACAAGCATCAATATACGAACGTATATATTCACTAATATAATCGTCGTCGTGTTTAATAACAAATTCTAATGCAATATTTATTATATGTTGTAATCGATCTAAATCGTGATATTCGTCATTTTCAATAATATAATTATTTATAAAAGTGAGACGTCCGCTATATTCATTTTTCTCCGTTTCAGGAAATAAATCACTTTTTTGAATAAAAATCAATAAAGGCTTAAATAGAAAATTAATGGAACTCTGAGGATCAACAGTATTTGGATTTTGCGGATGACTCGTATTATATTGTGTCATAATTGCTTCTATACGAGACATATTTAAACTAGCAAAATAATTATGAACTTCCCAAGCAGGTCCAGTCATAACTTCAGGATTTGCAATTGGTTGTGGTATGTTACCATGAATTAGCTGCATCTGTTCATTTAAAATATGAGTATAATCATCTAAACGGTCATGAAATTCGGCAAATTTATTTTTGAGTTCTTCATATTCTGTTGAATAACTTCTTTCAATGTTACGTACGGTTTGTCCTAAATTGTTAGTTGCATTTGAAATTCGCTGACTTAAACTAACTCTTAAATTATGACTTTGTTCTATGTAAGAATTTATGTCATTAATAAACGTATTAATTTGTGTTATTAAATTTGCTAAAACATCATTCGTTCCATTACTATCCGCATAAGCTTTAGCAGTTACATGAAATAATAATATAATATCATCTAATAAATCATATTGTTCTTTTAATTGTTCTGTGGAAAATAAAATTAACCATATCTTTAGTTTAGAAATATTTAAAATTTTATTTATATTTCTAGTTCTATCCATTTCTCGTTTTGCTTCTTCATCCAATGAATTATACACATTAATAGTTTGACTAAGATTCGATGCATTTTGATTCATTTGTCTTGTTATAACTATAAACTGATGAAAAGCGTTAATTATTTTCGTAAACATTTGAACTACAATTGGGTTTAAATTAGTTGCATATTCAGTTTGATAATCACGTAGTGCGTTTCTTATGTCAGTGCCAGTTCTAAATAAAGATGCAGTTATATGGGCCGGTACACTATAATTATTTGGAACATCAGTATCAAATAAATTTAACGACATTTGTCTCTAAAATATAATAATAATAAAAATAAATTTTAAAATATTATAATAATGTATATGAAAAGTAAAAAATCACGTAAAATAAAAAGAGGTGGATTCTTTTTTAAAAATAAAAATAATTATGTTGCGCCTTCAAATGAATGTGATCCTAATAATTTAACTTCAATAAAAGGTTCTTCTGCGTTACATGAAAATTATCAGAAATGTTGTCCTAAGGGAATGTTTGGAACAAAAAATTCGTCGCCATATTGTAAACAGGTCGATTTAAATTTTCAGGCCGCTTTAAAAGGAGAAAATGACGCTAACGAATATCACGGAATTGAACCGGAACAAGTTTATAAAATGAAACAACAGGATTTAAAATCAACTCCAAAAAAACCGTGGTATAAGTTTGGAGGTAGAAAAATGAGAAAGACAAGAAAAATGAGAAAGACAAGAAAAATAAAAAAAAGTAGGAGATTAAAAAAATAGTTAGCTTTGTATTATATTTCAGAATATTCAATCTTTTCTTCTGATTTAGGTGCTAATGTATTATATAATGCCGTATTTACAGAAGAATGCGTTTCATCTGGATTTGTTGAACCAGGATGCTCTGGAATTTTAATTCCAAATATCTTTGATACAATATGAAAGAAACTAACAAAAAATCCCAATAAAATAATAAAAAACGCAATAATATCACTTAATGTAGCTTTTTGTTTTAAGTAAAAATGATTTATTAATAATATTAAGCAAAACTGAATAATAATTAATAAAAATGTATCTTGTGTTGGGGTAACCAGATCGTGTTCGTGTCCTAATTTAACAACAAATGTCATTACAAACCAATCCATCCAGGCAAAAGGAATAGCCATTTTATATGCTTCCCACATAGATAAGTTTTTATATGGCAACGTTACAAATTGACCCCACATAGATAAACTTTGTGCAACAATAAATAAAAAAATAAATAAAATATAATAAGGAAGTTTAGAGTAGTTCATATATTATATACTTTTTATAAATTTATTAAGGAAAAGTATAGCATATAATATATGAATATCATATTTACTTTTTTATTTTGGTTTTTTCTAAATATAATGGTTGGTTTAACGATGGATTTTGCGTTATTTACGCAAACAACACCTGCAATGAAAGGTGCCGGCATTTTAGCTAAAATATTATCATCCGAGTTTTGGGCTTCTATTGAATGGATGTTTTTAATTCCAGCAAATCGCATTGGTAGCTCATTTTTATCAGCACCCCAAATATCATTATCATCTTATGTATTTGATTTTTTAGCGCAATTATGGTCTAATACATTTTGGTTAAAATTGCCTACAACAATTGATGATTATGCAGGTATGATATTAATATTATTTGGTATGTATGTGTCAAAATACACATTATTTGGTTAAATTTAAATATTCTTCTAATAAATCTTTAGTTATAGGATACCAATGTAAAAAAGGTTTATCATCATTTAATTCTAATGTTGAAAAACATTCTGTATAACATTTTATAATTAAATTATTTTTATCTTGAATATCTAAATCATTATAAGCTTTTATAATGGACCGTTTTTCTTCATTTGTTATAGGTATATCATTTCTTTTTTCAAACGTATAATTATTAACATTGGAATTATTTATGATCCAATATATTCCATATATTTTTGCATCTTTACAAGGATAAATTCCCATTTTATAAATATATTAAACTTAATAAATTATCTTTAATATATTTTTTTAATAATTATAAAACTTATTTATTGTTGCTTCTTTTGATTTTTACGTTGATACATCATTAACATACCAACACCAACAAATAAAAGAACAAAGGGTAAAAGCAAAAGAAACCATGCAATTTCTTTATGTCCGTCTTTACACATTAAATTGAGAACCCAAGTCCAGAATAAGATATAAACAATCTTTAAGGCAAAAACTAATATACAACTAGGAACTAAGCAAGAAAACATTCCTAAAGTATAACGACCATTATTACCCATATTTTGAAACGCAGTAATAACGATCATTAAAACAGACAAAATAAAATAAATATATGCAGGAGTACATAATTGAGCTAAAGATTTAGGAAAAGCCATATTATGTATTATAATAAGAAAAAATTAAATAATATTTATTGTTGAATATATGGCAAAGGATTCACTGGCGCTTTATAACCATTTAATGCATTATAAGCCGTATTAACATTATACATTAATCCTCTTCCTAAATTAACTAAATCTTGTGGGATTAATCCACCACCTTTTATAGAATTATTAGAAACGGAATTGTTAAATGACCTGTGTTTTTTATATCCGCCAACTTTATTATATCCTGACGCATTCATCGATTGATGATAACTAGGATCATTTGCAACTACATCTTTATAACTTGCTAAATAATTATTATTATTCGCTACACCGTTTTGGCCAGGCCACGCATTAGCAGTCCACGGTTGTCCGACAAATGGTCCGGGTATAGACATATTTGAGCCTCCCGTAAAACTTGAACCTCCCCTAAATTTTTGCATTTGAGACCAAGACATAGGAGCAATGGGACAACCATTAGGACCACAACCGGATCCACCCCTATGTCTTCTGGTTAGACGACGACCTAAATAACAATTACCAGGGCATCCTTTAGGACAATTACAATTAATACAATGACAATTTGGACCGCAGTTAGTACATTGCTGTTTATTTTTACAAGATTTATTTTTTTTATTACAACCAATCATTTTATAAACCTTTTGTTTCCCAGATTTTCTTCGGTGTTTTCTACTTTTAGGCATTTATATATTATATGTATTAAAAAATATATAGAATATATAAAATTAATACAAAGGCAATAATAAATAATAAATAATAGACAAAAAGAGACGATGATTTATTCAATATCAACGTGAGTTAACATATGACGACGACAACACATTTTTGTTAGTTTTAATTCATCTAAAACTTCACCTTCAGGAGTTTTTTGACTATATTCTTGAGTTAAATAAATGACTCTATCAACGTGTAATTCACGTTCCATTTTACGTTTTCTAACTTCTTCACAATAATAACGATATTTGTCGGCTAAAACAGTACCACAAGTAAAACATTTAATTGGAATAATCATTCTGTATAATATATATTATGTTATTTTTATATATTAATTAATTTAAATTCAATTTTTTATTTAACCATATAACCAAATTATTTGAACTGCACCGCCTGTTCCGGCAGTAGCCTGACCTCCTCCATTCCCATAATTCGTTAATGGAGGATAGTTTGTATCTACATTTCCTTGAGCTCCCGGATTATTTCCAGAACTTCCACCAGCACCCGTACTTGTATTAAAATAATTTACTCCGTATGTGGCACTTCCTCCATTTCCTCCATTTCCTCCATTTCCAGGGCTTGACATTGCATATGTAGTATTTCCTATTTGTACATATGAAGAAAATCCTGCTCCTCCAGCAGTTCCTCCGTTTCCAGTTGCATTTGAGCCGTTTAATAAATTATTTTGTACATTGTGATTACTGCTTCCGGGTATTCCAGCAGCTCCCCCTGTCCCAACAATTATACTAATCACTTGACTTGAAATAGCGTTAATTTCACTATAAGCATATGTTGCATAACCTCCAGAACCTCCAGAACCTCCATATCCGGTTTTATTTTGCGTTCCTGCACTAACGTTGCCATCACCGCCCCATCCACCTCCTCCTCCACCACCTCCAATACTTATAACCCGTATGCTATTTACTCCAGAAGGAACAGTAACATTTGAAGTTGTAGAATATATTGTTGTTGGTGCAGTGCATAATGTGCTAACTTCAGTTTGGGTATTACCGGTTGTATAAGTGTATCCAAACGGTAAAGGTTGCAATTTGCTATAATTTGTACCAATTACTGGAAATTGAGAGTATCCTGGAGCATTGCTGGTGCTTCCTGTAATATTAGTAATTGTGGAAATTGATGTATTTTTATAATAATAATTACTCATAATTAAATAATATAGCTAAAATAAAAATATAAAACTAACAATAAAATAATTAATATGGATAAATATATTTATACAAATGGTTCATTAAATTCAGATGTATGTAAATATATTATTGATTTATATCAAGATAATTCAAATAAATATGATGGAGTTACTCAAAGTGGATTAAATAAAGATATTAAAAATACATTAGATTTAGAAATAAATAATAATGACATAAGATGGAAACCAATTATAGAAATGCTTGAATCAGAATTAGATAAAAATGTAAAACAATACATATTAAATATTGAAACTCCAATAAATGATAAGCAACAAATTGATACTACTACAAATATAAAATATCAAGTTTTAGGTAAAAATTTTTTGGTTAGACATACATTTTTAATGCAAAAATATACAAAAAATGAGGGTAAATATGTATATCATCACGATTTTTGTTGTGACTGGAAGGAATATAGATATAGAACAATTACGTTTTTATGGTATTTAAATTTTATTGAAGAAGGAGGTGAAACTGAAATTTGGAATAGTCATTTAGTTAAACCTGAAGCGGGAAAATTGTTATTATTTCCATCATGTTGGACTTTTCCACATAGAGGTAAAATGCCCATATCTGATGACAAATATATTATAACAGGTTGGTTATATGTACAAGATTAATTAATATTAATTAAATTGAAATTAATATTTTTTATGTAAATTAATTATAAATAAATGACAAATATTTTAACAAATTCAGATATAAATATACGAGGCGGGGTATCCGGCGAACTAGATAATGCAGGTATATATTGGAATTACGGCGGGTCACAAATAAGTGATAATGGTTCATTAAATGTAATTACAAAAGATAATTTAATTTTATACTCAAACAATATATACATTGATGCCAGTTCATACGTTATGATTGGTGGAACAAATAGTTTAATGTATTTCCCAAATTTAAATAATGTAAGTGATCCTGGAGGAGGAAGGGCCATTTATTGGGCCGCAAATAATGGCGGTTATTTTTTTATCACTGGCGGTTCATCATTAGATAAAAAAAAAAATATAGAAACCTTACCAGATAATCGATATAGTTTAGAAAATTTTATGAAAATAAACCCCGTATTATTTAATTATAAAACGGATACGGATCTGGAAAAACAAAGAAGAATCGGATTTATTGCAGATCAATTTGATGAATTAGGATTAAATGAGTTAGTATGTCATGATAATGACGGTAATCCGACTGACTTTTATTACGATAAATTGACGTCCTATATTACGAAAATAGTGAAAATACAACAAACTAAAATTGATGAATTAACGCAAGAAATAAATAATATTAAAGCAAAACTAACTTAAAAACAATTTAATATATTTTATTTAATGCTTTTAAACACAAAAACACTTAAAATTTGCAGAACAGAACGCCTTTCGTGGGATGAATATTTTATGTCTATTGCTCTTCTTGCTTCAGGTCGCAGCCCTTGTCAACGTTTACAAGTTGGTTCTGTTATTGTTAAAGACAATCGTATAATTTCAATGGGATATAATGGTTTTATACCTGGTGCACCACATATAAGTATAATTAAAGATGACCACGAACAGGCAATTATACATAGTGAAATAAATGCAATAACAGATTGTGCTAAAAGAGGAACACAAATTAAGGAAGCAACAATATATATAACACATTTTCCATGTATTAATTGTTTTAGGACAATTGCTGCGTCAAATATAATAGAAATTGTATATTTACAAGATTATAAAAATGATGAAATAGTATGGCAATTAGCAGAAGATGCTAAAATAGTTATAAGACAATTAAAATCTGAATCTATTAATTAATATGGATAAATATATAAAAATACAAAAATAAAATGAAAATAGGAAATATTTAGTAAACAAACTAACAAATTAAAATAAATTATTTTGTTAGTTTATATTATAATGGCTCGTAGAAGAAAAAGTTCTAAAAATCTTTTAAATAAAGGAGTTAATGCAGTAACATCTACCGTTAAAACTACATCCAAAAAATATATGCCTAAGGTAAAGTCAGGATTAGAAAATGTTGGCGAAAAAGTCGTTAAAACAAGTAAAAGATCTGTCCCGTTTTTACAAAGAATGACGAGAAAATTATTTTCCGCTTTAGGTATTAAATCCCGTAGACATTAAAATAATAAATAATAATTAAATATTTAATTATTATTTTTAAACATCATTATTATATTGTGCTAAAATCAATGTTAGATTCATCATTCAATTCATTTATCATTTGATCTAGTATTGATGACGCTGATTGAATATTTGAATATACATTATTTGAAAAATTTTGTTGTTCGTTATTTATGTAATTAATATATTTTTCAATATAGTCGTTTCCGTATCCAATAAATTGATATTTTTGATGTAACATATGATAATGAATAACTCTCTTGAATATGTCAAAATAACCAGTTATACTATCATCTAAATAATTTCGTGGGTTAGCATCTATATCACCATACAAATAATCTATACAAGGAATAAATATTTTCGATACTGATTCATATTGATTATCCGCTTTATTTAATTCATTTAATTCTGCTATTGAAGAAGGATTTTGAATATTATTAATTATATTTATAAATTTATTATATATCATATTTTCATTCATAATATATTTATCCACTTCATATATTCTTTTATCTATAATATTTGATTGCATTGCATTAATATTATTTATATTACTAAATATTTCATCTCTAATAAAATTACAAGTACTATTAAATGATTTATATAATAAAATATTTGTATCTATTTCATTTTGTTTAATAGATGTTAATTGGGTCTCTAACCAAGATGCATAATTTATAATATAATTTTTATTTGTTGTATCTGTCCTAAACAAATTTATTGTTGCCGATTCAATATTCATATCAAATAAATCCTTATTTTGAGAAATTTTTGAAATATTGCTAGTAAAATTACTTATTTTTTGTCTTAATTCATTTACTTGTTTATTTGCTTTTTTAAGATTTTGAACCATAAATTTACTATTTAATGTTAATACATCAGGACCATTGTCTCGAATTTTTTTACTTACCGTAGGCTTTACCCATATATTATGAATTTTTATAGTGTGTATATACCTATACAATTTAAATACATTTGGATCTCTTAACATATGATTTATTTTATAAAGACTTTGGTAGTATTCATCTAGATCAGCATTTGTTTTTTTTAATATAATAATTTGCTCTTCTTCAGTTGGGTTCGATCTAAACAGATTATCTCCCCTTGAAAACTTGGTTTCACCTATCTCAAAAATTTGAGATAAATATTTTTGAGCCCGATTAAAACGATATTTATTTATACTAGCCGTTAATTTAAAGTTTTTTCCAAAGTCCCAAGCATTATCTGAAGCGCCTAAAATTTTACTTGAACCGAAATATGATCCCCACAATTCTGCATCCGATTCGTTTGATATTTTTTTTAGTGTATTAAATAAGTAAGATGGATCTTCATCTGCATATGTTTTTACGAGATGCAATTTATCAAATTCTCTTGTTTTAACTGCACTTTTTAATTCGTGTATTTCCGCAGATAATTCTTTCGTAATTATGCTACTATTGGTGCTGTATTGTGTTCTATACAATGCATTTAACTCCAAACTTTTATCGGGCACAGTCTTGGCAGCTATATAAGCTAATAAAGTATCTTGTATTAATTGATTACCTTCAGATAAATTCCCACCAGGCAATGAACCGACGGCATTGAGTGCGTCACTCCAAAGATAACTGTGATCACAAAAATTCTCATAAAACCTATCGCCTAATACAAGATTATCCTGTAAAATTCGAATTCTTCCTTCTAATTTTGCTCGTAGGGCAAGATCCGGGAACGTTTCATATTTCATAGAATTCCATAATTTTATTTTACTGTCTAGTTCTTTAAGGTGTCCATTGAGTGTGACGTTGTTCTCAAAATTTTTAATTGTTGTTTTTACATCAGAAATTTCTTTTTCAAGCTTATTTATTTGGAAGGAATTTTTAGTAAAGTCGTCAATTTTTGATGTTAAGTTTTTTGACTGATTCGTTAATGATGCTATTTTGTCATCATAAGACTTATTTATATTATCAATCCGGATGACTATATTGTCTACTTCGGTATAGTTTTTATTTGCAAATGCATTAAAATAGGCATCATAAAGTTGTTTTAAGTCCGGATCTGTTTTCTTTGCTTTTTCAATATCCAATATTTGTTTTTGCAAATCTTCTATTTGTTTTTTGGTGTCATTAACTCTTTTAATTAAAGCTTCGCCCACATTATCATTCGGCAAAATATCTTTAAGTTTTTTAGTTAAATCTTCTATATCTTTTTCCGCAACCTTTATACTGTTTAAAATATTATTCTGTACTTGTTTATTTTCAGCAATTGAACTAGCTGCTTTGTTAACTATCGTAGAATTTCGTCTGGCACTGCTAGCATTTATTTTTTGTGAAAATTTATCTAATGCTTTTATTCCATCATCAAGAGAAGAGCTGTTCGCTATCTCAATTTTATTCGTTAAATTAGATACGAAGTTTAAATTATCTCCAGTGGAATCGAGTGAAACTCGGAAGCCACTTCTTCTTCCATTTCGTCTAGCTATTACTCCAGCCTCTTCTGGGGCATTAAACGCTGCCAGTTTTTTTGCTAACAGTTCAGCGTCCTCTAATTTTTTCATATATCGTTCTGTCTTTAGCAATTTATTTGAAAAATTCCAAATATCTCCAGGCGCATTATATAAAACGGATAGTCCGGAATCAACTATGTCAGATACAGTATATACTGTTACTGTTACTGTACTGGATTTATTTTTACTGCCAATGCGGCTAATGCTGGTCAAAACACTGCTCAAACCACTGCTCAAACCACTTAATGCCGTATCTGGAATAGCAGTTAAAATATATGCCGTATCACCTGCAAATGCCCCTAGAGTATCAGTAACTTTAGGAAGAAGCTTATCAAAATCTCCGTTATTTTTCCATAAGGCTCTTCTAATTGTTTTAAAAAATATAGTGCGTGCATTGCCTCCTGCTCTCCATAATAATTGACTGGCAGTTAACGAAGTTTCACCAATATCCGCTGCTGCTTTGGCTACCTTACCAGCGGCTCTTACAAATGATATAGCTTCATAAATATCAAAAACACTAAATACAGAATCTAATAATAGTCCTAGTTTTGCATCTTCATATCTTCTATTAACCGTACTCATACCTACCGTAAAATATGTTGCATCTTGTATGCCAGTTTGAACATACTCCGTTAATTTATCTACTGTTTCATTAGTAGTTATATCGTTTACTCTACTTAATATCATTTCATATTTTTCAGAATAATTTGCTAAAGTAGTCATACCATTATATCTATTTAATGTGTATAAGTAATTGTAAAATAAAAATTCCTCTTTAAAAAGGTTTGAATAAGTTAACATGTCAGTTGAGTAGGACTTATAAAGTTCTATTAAATTATTATGATTGGTTATGGTGTTAGTATTGTTTAATATATGTTTTGAAACTTGATAAAAACCTCCTAAATGTAATAATGTTTTATAGTCATTATGAATTTCTGTAAGTTCAAATAATTCATTAATATATATATCTGGAAATTTAAAGGTTTCATATAAATAAGCGTCCTTATATACACCTAAATCTTCTAACTTTGTTTTAAAATTATGTATATTAGTATCAACATAGCTAAATAATTCTTCTAATTTTCTTCTAAATGGTGCTAATTTATCTGTAAAGGTATCGAGTCTAATATATAAAAGATTCTTTGCTTGGTCTAAATCTTGTTTATATGCTGCACCAATAATTATATTTATTAATGATAATATTAATCCAAATACAGTTCCCATAGGAACTACAAACATTAATGCAACCGATCCTACTATTGAAAATAATTGAAATAAACCATATGCTAGTTTACGTGGAGTTTGTTCTGTTGAAGGTGTAAATAAATATACTAAACCATTTCTAAAATCATCGCTTGCGCCAGAAAGTTGTAAAAAATTATAAAGTGATTCACGCAGCAACCCCTTATGTGTTTCCAAGTCATTTAATAGATAAGTTACATTAGTAGCTTTATTATTATATTCTTGCATATACTTATTAAATAAAACTGTAATGTCAGCCATCAAACCTATAGAAATAAATAGAGCATTATATAATTTTTTTGTAGTATTAATTTTTGTTTTTAAAGAATTATATCTATTCAATAAGAAATTTCGTTTACTATTTAATAAATTAGTATACTGCAATACATATGTATTATAACTGGTTTTTAAACTACTTAATACGGTTCCACTTGCATCTAAAATTGGTATTTTACTTATTATGTCATCAAGTAAATTTATTGCATTTGATGCATTATTATAAATTTCATCAGATTTGCCTTTAAATCTGTAATAATTGAAATCAGAAATAGGTTTATTATTGTTTGCTGCAACTATTTGTTGGCGAGGGGTTCCACTAATATCTGTTACGCTCGAATATTGTTGTATAATTACATTTAAACACTGACTACTAGTAGTAGGCATAAATGCGGTTGGGCTAATGGTGACAACCTTATTTAAATCCATAAAATTAACTGTTTCTATTTGATAATAATTATCATTATTAGAAAAAGCATCCGCTGAAATGGTGGTAATGTTTATGGGAAATATAACAGTTTTAATACTTGTATTAAAAAAACAGTTTGTACCAATATAAGTTAAAGAATATGGTATAGTTATACTTTGTAAATTATTGCAATTTTTAAATGTAGATGATTTAAAATCTGTTATTGTCCCACTAAGAAAATTAAACAATTCAGTAACTTTATTTAAATTATTTCTAATATTTGTATTAAGAACATTTGACTGAGAAGTATTAATTTCTGAAATTCTGTTTCTCACTCTATAAGCATTATAACTTTCAATATTTTTTTCTATAATTTTAGTATCAAAATATATATTATTTATTTCATCTGTTACATCTAATTGTTCAACACTAAAATTTGGAGATACATATAAAATATTTGAATTATTATATAAACTTATAAATCTGTCTTTAAATTCTTGTAAAAGAATATTAAAATTATTAATAAAATCAGTAAATTTATTTTTAACTACACCTTCAACTGTACTCTGATCGGTTGTATTATATATATTACGTGTTGAAAGTTGATTTAAAGTACTAAAAGAAAAACCGGATGCGTCATTATTATTTTTAATCCTAGTAAAATGTGTTGAATCAGAAACTAATTTAGCAATTGATTCGTCATATTGTTCTCGTTTAATATTTAATAAATTTATAAATTGTGAAAATGGGTTTTGCAATAAAGAAGTAAAATACTTAATATATGATGTTACAATTTTTATATTTTTAAACATTAATAAACAGCCATATATATATGTTTCATTTAATAACATACCACCATAACTTACTTTATTTAAAGTAGTGCAATCCTCAAATGCACTTTCTCCTAAATATGTAATATTATTGGGTAATATTAAGGCGTCAACATTTCTACAACTTTTAAAACAATTATCTCCGATATGCCCTAAATTATTAGGCAATAAAATATTTTGTAAATTGGTACAGTCTTTGAATGCGTTGTTTTCTATTTTTGTGACATTTGAGGGTATAATTAAAATAGATAAATTGCTACAGCCTTCACAAAATGATCTAGGAATAACTGTAATATTTGAAGATAAAATTAATCCCCCCAATTGTCTACAATTTTTAAAACAATCCGTTCCATAAGAAGTTACGTTCGTCAAATTATAATTTCCGGATATTCTACTTTCTTTATATTGTCCATCACTAATTGTCATTATTTGTCTAAAAGATTCTAATGCAGGTATAATTGATTTTGTTGATTCATTATCAAATAATATAGAATTTTTAGTTTGCATTTGGATTGAAGGATCATAATTGCTATATGCAAAAACTTCATTTCCAAAACTGCAAGAAGAATTGTGCGTTACATTTACAATTCCTGAATATGCAAATGCTTCGTTATCTACATAGGTTATTCTGCTTGGAATATTAAAATAGGTTAATGATTTGCAACCGTAAAAACATTTTTTACTTATAGTTGTAATATTTGTTAAATTATTATAATCAATATTTATTAAACTACTACAACCATTAAAACAACTTTCTCCAATAAATGTAACAGTTGTAGGTAAATATACATCTTTTAACGATGAACATCCGTAAAAACAATAAGGAGAAATATTTTTAATAGTAGATATACCAAGATCTGTTTTCAATAAAATTTCTTGAAGACTTTTAGCATTCATAAAACATCCGTATCCTAAAGAAGTTACATTCATATTTTTAAATGTAACTAAATTTAAATCAGAAATTGATCTTCCCACCGGATTATATACATTGAGGTTTATTTCATTGTCTATAACCGAAAAACTACTTGACGTTCCTTTATTATAGTAAAAATAAGTGAAGTTAGTATCAGTAACATTATAAATACGAGTATATTGTGTAACCGATAATCGATTTAACCATTGTGCTCCTCCAGTTGAATAAATATCTATTTCTCTTTGTATGCTAAAATATTGTACGGTTTTAGGTGGTGTATTATAAAATGCATTATATCCAACATATTGTAACTTATTTACATTATATATATCTATATTATATAATTTAGAACATCCATCAAAAGTTTGTTCTCCTATATATGCTAATTGTGCATTTATTGTAGAACCTAGTTTTACGTATGTTAGATTAGTGCATCCTGGAAAAATATTATTTCCTATTTCTCTTACATTATCAGGAATTTCAACTAGAGTTAAAGAGCTACAATTATAGAATGCATAATTATTAATTTTTGTTACAGAATTTGGTATAACGATATTTTTTAATTTGCTACATCCTTGAAATGCTCCAATTGGAATTGATTGTATGTTTGGCATTATAATTGTTTCTAAACTAGATAAATTAGAAAAACAATAATTACCAAATGAAGTAATATTTCCTTTAATTTCAATATTTATTAATGAACTGCAGCCATTAAATGCATATTCGCCTATAGCAGCAGAACTTTCCGTTGTTTCAATAGTTATTGATATTAAATTTTTACAACCTGTAAAACAGCTAGCACCAATATACGTAAAATTTGATTTTATCGTTATACTTTTTAATCCAAATGAATTATTAAAAGCGTAATCTTCTATTCTACTAATATTCGGTGAAAATGTTATTAAAGATAATTTATTTGTATTTGAAAAACTCTCACGTCCTAAATATGTTATCGAATTTGGTATTATGATTTCTCCTAATCCTGACCCTTTAAAACAATTTTCCGGAATAATGCCAATTGTCGTATTTTCAATATTATTTATTCTATATAAATTATTGCAATTTTCAAAAGCTGATATTCCAATAGATAATACATTATTTGGTATGGTAAAACAATCTAAACTATTAGAACCTTTAAAAGCATTGTCACCTATTTTTTGTAATAATGAATTATTAATATCAAATAATGCAGCCACTATAGATGAATCTTGAAATGCACTGTTTGATATCTCTACTACATTATTTGAAAATCTTACAAATTTTAATAAAAATCTATTATTTTCCAATATATAATTATTCAGATTATTTGTAGCGTATGAATAATATTTTGTTACATAATTTCTGTATATTGTAGTATTAACTGTTTTATAATCATTATTTTGTATAATTATGTTGTCATTCAATAACATTGGATAACGTATTATACTATTACTAGTATAATGTATATATGTCATTTTTGTAACATTTAAATTATCATTAATAAAATTTATTGTTGAATTACGCGTTAATAAGTTAATTTCATCTAAAATTGCCATTTTAATTGGGTCTTTATTTACATATGTTAACATACCATTAGATGCTAGACTATTATACATATAATTTCTTATTGAAAGTTTAATAGGCACATGAAAATCTCTACTATCTTGTCCATTTGAATTAAATTTTGCTGGTATTCCAGATGAATCATTTCTTAAAATATTATAAGAATCTCTAATTTCATATCCTGCAAAAAAATAGTTTTTTATATCAAATGTTGCATCTTCAATTGTAATATCTTGTAAAAAAGTACATCCTAAACATATTGATTCATCAATTATCGTAATATTTTTTGGTATTGTTAGTTTTGTTAATCCAGCACATCCTTCAAAACATTTAATTCCCAATCTAGTAATTGACGGAGGTATAGTAATTTCAGTTAAACCAATGCAACCTTTAAACATATAATTACTAAATTCAGTTAATGCGCAAGGCAATGTGAATGACACATTTGTTAAACTCGTAATTCCTGCAAAAGCATATTCTGGTAACGTAACAATTCCATTTCCAACGACAATATTTTTAATGCCGGTACATCCGGCAAGAAAATTATTTTCAATAACTTTAACACTATTTGGAATAGTTATACTAGACAATTGTGTACATCCATTAAAAGCATTATTTTCTATTATTTGTAAAGAATCAGGTAAATTTATTTTTACAAGAGAACTGCAGTTTTTAAAACAATTGTATTTTATTTTTTGTAAATTTATAGGTAAATCAATATACTTAAGTTTTTTACAATTTATGAATGTTTCAGCATTTAATTCATTAATTTTATTTATCATATTTCCTGACATATCATAGTTTTCAAATTTTACATAAATTAAATCAGAACAACCAGTAAAACAACCGGAACCCAGTGAAGATACAGAATAAGGTATATTTATTGTAAGTAATGATGAACAATTAAAGAATGCCAAATTTCCAATGGATGTGATTAATTTTGTATCAGAGGCATCAAAAATAACTGAAGTCAAGTTACTACAATTTGCAAAACATTCATTTCCAATTATTTTAATTTTATTGGAAATATTAATTGTTTTTAATGATCTACAATTTTTAAAAGAACTATTTAATATTTTGATTACATAATTAGGTATATTAATTTCTAGTAAATTTCCGCAATTTTCAAAAAAATTACTTATTATTTCATTAAAGTCAGGATTTATAGGTAATTGACAAGTAATAACATTATAATCTTTTAATATACTATTTGTATAGTTGTTATTAATAATATCATTCCTATTTGTTGTACATACTTGAGCGTTTGTTAAATCAATATTTTTTAGGTTAATGCAACTCTTAAACCATTGTGAATTAAAAAACCCAATATCTTTACTTAACTTAACTGAAATTAAGCTTGAGCAATTAGAAAATGCACTAAGACTAATATTTTGGATATATTCTAATGTTGGACATTCAGTCATATTAAAACAATCAGCAAATGCATTATCATATATTTTAACAATTCTACAATTTGGCATTGATACTTTTTTAATATTATTACATCCATAAAAACATTCTTGAGGAATATTATTAAGATCATTTCCAAGAAATTCTACTTCCGTTAATGAGGAACAATTTTTAAAACAAGCTTGACCAATTGATAAATGTGGTAAAGAATTATCCGTATCACCAAAATATGAATAATCTAAATTACTTCTATTTCTAACGAATTTTACTGTTGTTAAATTGGTACATCCAGAAAAACATTCTTCTCCAAAATTCATAACAAAACCTTCTATTAAAACTTCCTTCAATTTAATGCAACCATAAAAACATCTATATGGCAATGATGTAATAGAATTAGGTATATATATAGTTTCTATATTGAAAACTGAAAATAATTGTTGTTCTAAACTTGTTACATTATAAGCTATAATTATATTACTAAGACCACCAGCATATCCAACTTTAATCGTTTCCTTGGTTAATTCAGTATCTATTATCTGTTTTGCTAAAATATTGTTAGAATCTCCATTAGTAAATAATTTTGTTGGTCCATTAAATATAATTTTAATTTTATATGCATTTGATGCAGAATTGATTGCATCAATTTGAGTATAAATATTACTTAAAACATAGGAATTTACTAATTCAGATACGTTAGATAAATCCTCAAATTTAATTTCTAAATTTTGATTTCTTTGATTACTAAAATTAGCAAATACATCGCTTCCGATGCTTGTAAGGGCAAAAGGATTAGCTATTGTTATTCTGGTTAAACTGCTGCAGTTATCGAATAAGTTATTTCCTATTTTTGTGACATTATAAGGTATAAATATTGTTGTAATACTTTTATTTTTAAATAATTCATCATCTAATGTATCTACATAAGCTCCTATTGTGATATTTGTTACGAAAAAATTAGCAACCATATCTTGATTCAATGTTGTATAACTATTATTAAATGTTTTACTGTTATTAGAATTACTTATTATCGTATTTGGACCAATAAATTTGTAATAGTCTGATACTAACAAATCAATAACAATATTTTCATTTATAACATACCTAATCGGATGGTCTATAGGTATTTGATTAGGAGAAGTAAGTCCATTAAATACAAATATTCTTGATTTATTCACATTAAGCTGATTTGTCCCTCTGGTCAATATATTATTTCCAACATTTGTTATATTTAACACATTATCAAAAATAATTGTATTCAGGCTCCAACAATTAAAAAAACAATATGACCCAATAAATTTTATATTTGGTGGTATTTTTATTTGATACAAGCTCGTATTTGATTGAAAAGTTGATTCAGGAAGTTGTGTTAAACCAATTGGTAATATTATATTTTTCAAAAATTTACAATTTTTAAACGGAGCAATAGAACCTATATTTGTAATTGTATTTGGTAAAATTAAATCAACAACAGAAGAATCTTGAAACAAATTATTTGCAATTGAAGTACAAGTATCATTTATTTTTGCTGTTTGTAATACTTCTTTATTTGGTACTCTTGTTAGCTGTTGTTCACCTGTTCTTAAAATAGGTAATCCGTTATTGTATGTAAAAACATTGACTATAAACTTAAAATAAGTTGTGTTTGTCAAATCAGACATATTTGGATTTTGCATCGCTAAATTTTTAACAGCTGAATTTAACGTATCAAATTCATTAAAATCTGCAACCTTTTCAAACCTAAACACAATACTGTCAGTTATTCCACTAAATAAATTTGTTCCTGTTGAAACTAATGCTAATGAGTTTTTTACGGTAAAATTTCTTAAATTTATACAATTACTAAAACAATTATTACCTATTTGAGTTACTGTTTCTGGTAAAGTAAATGAAGATAATTTTGTACATCCGGAAAATGAATAATTACCTAAACTACTAATATTAAAAAACATAATAGATGTTAATAAACTGCAATTTTCAAAACAATTTTCACTAATAATTGTTATTGTTGTAGGTAATGAAAATGACGAAATATTTAAACATCCTTTAAATGCACCTGATCCAATATTTCTTATGTTATCAGGTATATTAATTGATATTAATTGACTACAATTTAAAAAACAATTATTTGCTATACTTGTTAAATAACCTCCAATAGTTACACTTCTTAATGTGTTTGGAGTGCCAATTATTGATTGCGTTAGTTCTCTTCCATTGAAATTTGTAAATGTTCCATCTACACGCGTTAAACGAGTATTATAAAATTTGTAGTAACTACTAGTAAGTGCTGGTCTAACTCCATTTATAGGAGGATTATTCGCTTGTAAACTCGTTATGTACGCACTTCCAATGTCGGAACTTTTGCATTCTTGTAATGAACTGTATGACCAAAAAATAAAAGTAATTGTTTTTGGAGTTGAAAATTGATTAGCATTTATTTTTGATTTATCGTAGTTATTTAATGATCTTATTTCAATTGAAGTTAAAGAGTTACAGTTTTGAAAAATTAATTCCTGAATTTCCATAATTGATTCTGGTATTGTAATATTAGTTAATCCTGTATTAGCAAAACATTGTGATTCAATATATTGTAAAGTACTTGGTAAAATTATAGAAGTTAAATTATTACAATATAAAAATGCCTGAAACGCAATTCTATTTATTTTTGTATTACTTAAATCTATGTTTCTTAATCCAAAACATCCGTTAAATGTTGATCTACCAATATAAGTTAGTGAATTTGGAAAATTAATTTGACTTAAACTATCACACGCGAGAAACAGGTCCCTATTAAGACTTGTTATGCTAGTAGGTAAAGTAACTTTTGTTAAGTATCTACAAGAATAAAATACGGCATTTGAAAAAGTAGACATTTTTGTTAGTACTGATAAATTAATTGATTTTAAAGAATTGCAATTTTCGAAACAATTTGTACCAATATAAGTTAGTGACGATGAAAATAAAACGTTCGACAATGATGTGCAATTTTTAAATGCATTATTTCCCAAATAATTTATTGATGAATTATTAAGTAATGCACTCGTTAGTTTTACACAGTCCGTAAAACAATTATCAGAAATTTTAGTAGCCGAACTATAAATGGAAACAGATAATAATTTAGTTTTGTCAGTTATGTCACTACTTTGAATAGTCGTTTTATTTAAAGCAAATGAATAACTATCATATGTTAGTAAATCCGGATTTTTCCATGGATATGAATTTGGACTTTGTTGTACAATAACTGCGATCCCATTTACACTTCTAACCATTTGTGATACGTCTTTAATTCCATTTAATTTAAACGCAATTGGATTTGTTATTCCTTCAAATATATTTGCTCCTTGTATAACCTGCAATCCTAATGGATTTTCAAAATTAATTTGTGTTAATTTAGTGCAATTTGTAAAATTAGTTGATCCAAGATAAATTAAACTTGGAGGAAAAGTTATAGAAGTTAACGAAGTACAATATTTAAATGTATTTCTGTTTATTGATGTTAATTTGCTTGTTGAATTTATGGAAAAATTTGTTAACATACTACAACCTTCAAAAACTCCAGTTCCATTTGTTCCGTCCCCTATTTTAGTTACATTATCTGATAGTATTATGTCTGTTATAAAAGGTTTATTCGCTATGTCGGTTCTATATAATTCTTGTTTTGTTGTATAAACTTGACTACCGTCAGCATATTTTAATATTGTTGCATATATATAATATTGACTTGTTAATAAAGGATTAGTTGGATTTTGCAAGGTTAATGATTTAATTCCACTACCATTAATAACATTATTAGATGAAGTATAACCAACTAAATAGAAATAAATTGGTGTTGTTTTTCCAAAAAATACTGTTGTACCTGTAGATACCAAAGAATTTGGATTTTTAATAATAAGTTTATTTAAATTGCTGCAATTTTTAAAACAATTGGTTCCTAAATATGAAACATTACTTCCGATAGTTATTTCAGTTATTTTTGTTAATCCTTCAAAACAACTTTCACCAATAGAGGTTAATCTACTATTACTTCCAACAATAATAGAGGTCATATTTATACATCCTTGAAAACAATTATTTCCAAGCGAAACAACTGAATCAGATAATTTTATATAGCCTAAATTTACTTTACTTGTAATTGATGTTGATGTTAAAGAATTTGCATAAATAGGAGTTTCAGTATAAGAAATTTGACCTAATACATCTACACTTGGATAATATAACATTGTTGGAAAAATATAATATGCACTATTTAATGCAGGATTCGTTGGGTTTTGTGTAATAAAATTAGTTCTAAAAATTCCATTAAAAAGAATCGTATCAAAGGAAGTGTGTCCGTTAATTCCAATTGTTATTGGAAATGTAATTAGTTTAAATATTTCTGTACCAACCGAAGTCATCGTTAATGGATTATTAATAATAATTCCAGTTAACAACAAACATCCTTCAAAACAATTATTGCCTATATTTGTTACTCCACTTGGAATTTCAATAGATTTTAGTTTATTACAACCTTTAAAACAATTTGTTCCCAAATAATTTAATTTACTACCAACTTCAAAAGTTATACTTGTTAAATAAGTACAAGATTCAAACACATTGTTACCTATTTTTGTTACAGATGCCGGAATAGTGATGTTAGTTAAAAACCATGTTTTAAAGAAATTGTCTTTTATTTCTGTTAATCCATACAATAAATCCATACGTGTAGGTTTAATAAACCAGTTTGTAATGTCTAAAACAGCGGTATCTAATACAGTTCCAGTATAACTTGTTAAAAATGTCGTACCGTAATATATGTTATGATTAATTGCGCTGGAATCGTATTCATAATAACTGCTGGTTAGTGCTGGATTTGTTGGATTTTGTTGACTAATTGTATATGCTGGTGTTCCACTAATTACATTTGAGGCTAAATTAACTCCACCAAAATACATTCTAATGGGTGATGTTAATGTTTGACCATAAGAAAAAATCCCAATTAAACCATAAAATATTTCATTACATAATCTTAATGTATTAACATTATTGAATCTGATATATGTTAGATTATTACAAAATGCAAATACACTTTTTCCAATTTCAGTTACGGAAGATGGTATAGTAATACTCGATATTTTAGTATTTAAAATTGCCCCTTCACCAATAATTTTAATATTATTATTTAATGTAATTCCAGAAATTAAAGAACAACTATCAAAACAATAATTTTGTAATGCAGTTATAGACGAAGGAATTGATAAGGATAAAATTGATGTACAGCCAGAAAAACATCGACTACCGACATATGTTATTGTTGATGGAATTAAAGATGAGTAATTTTGAACTGTTGATAATTTAGTACAACCTGAAAAACAATAATCTCCATAAGTAATAATGCTACTCGGTAAAGTTATATTTTGTAAATTTATACAATTTTGAAACATATAATTAGGTAAATTTACAAGAGATGAATTGGATGATCCAGAAAAAGTTATTAAGTTAGAACATTCATTAAAACAATAATCCCCAATGTAATTAACTTGTGAATTTAATGTAAATGAAGTTAACCCAGTACAACCTGAAAAACAATAATCACCAATATAATTAATTGGAGCACTATATGTAAAACTTGTTAAAGAGGTACAGCCAACAAAACAAGAGGTCCCGATTTTAGTCAATTGGTTTGTTGCATTCATTGAATTTAAATTTTTAAGACTAACACAATTATTAAATACCCCATTTCCTATCTCAGTTATCGATAATGGTAACGTACAATAATTCATTATAGAGCATGTATCGAAACAATTATCAGCTATTTTTTTTAAATTCATATTTGTTCCAAAACTAAACTCCAATATTTTTGTACATAATCCAAAAGCACCAAAACCTATTTCTGTTACTGAATTAGGAAAAGGAAAATCAACGATTTTTGTAGATGCAAAACATCTACTTCCTATATAAGCAATTTTACTATTATTTACATCTATAGTAACTGATGTTAGATTTGTACAATTATAAAAACAATCGTTTGCTAAACTAGTAACGCCATTTGATATATTTACACGTATTAAGTTAGATTTAGACGAAATAAGACTTGCTGATAAGGTTTTTTCTGTGGTAGTTACTTCTGTTTCTTGGTATAATGGAGCTACACCTTTAAACGTGAATACTGTTGGAGGAGCAACGTATATATAATACGAAGATGTACTTGAGGGAGCGGTGGGATTTTGTGAAAAAATTTTAGAAGCCCCCAATGAAAACTCACTTGGTGATGACACACCATTAAAGGTAAATGTAATAGGATTTGGAATTGAATAAAAAATTTCATATCCAATATCAAAATTAGGATTTATGCATATTGATTTTGGTAATGTAATACTCGTTAAATTAATACATTCTCGAAAACAAGTTGAACCAATGTAAATTAACTGACTTTCAGTTTCAAATATTAAATTTTTTATAGTTTGATTTTGTACAAATGCCTCCTCTAAAATTTCACGTACGCTAGCTGGTATAGTAATTGTTGCAAGATTCCAATTTAAACCTACACTAAAAAAATTTTGACCAATAATAGTAACTGTAGAACCAATAGATATGCTGGTTATTGTTGGAATAATTGGTATTAAACTATTTCCATAAATAAAATTCAAATCTAAAATAGTAGTTTGATACTCTCGTTGTAACCCATTATTTAAATAAAATATCGTATTTGTTGTTCCCTTATTAGATGATAACTCAAAAGAATCTTGGTTTAAAATTATATCTGATTCCATTATATATACTAACAATAAAAATAATTTAATACAAACTATTTACTTAAATTATATAAATACAGGTTATTTTATTATAATATCTTAATTATGTCTTTAAATAAAATATTATATATTGGTGCCGGTTTAGATATATATATTACGAGACAACTAAATGAAGCGTGTGATTTTATTTTTGTTGATTCTCAACCACGTAGCGCATACGACGATAATACAAGATTTAGAAAATCCCTATATAATAATTCTTTTCTAAATAATTTAATTAAAGAAGCTTATTCTTTAGGATTTATATTTAAAAAAACAATTCCATTAGACAATACTTATTACAAAAAGATTTTAACATTAAGACAAACTATCTATTATTTATTTAATAAAATGCCTGAATGTATTAATCCTATGTTAGTCCTGTTTTATAATAATAAAACTCAACAAAGCATTAAATATTACATATCAACTAATATTGTAAAAAATATGAATAAAGATCTAATTGATGATATATCTAGTTGTGATGCATTATACGTTTCCGGTTATAATCCTAATAACTGTTTCTTATTTTACGTCAATAAACCTATTATATTTATTGGTTCTTCAAATACAATATATAATTTTAATGATTATACAGAAGAAGATTTAGACGAAGTTGATAAAAGTTCTTTGTTTTATTATTTGGAAAAAAATCCCAAAAATACTTATATTTATTTTAGTAAATTTTATATTTTTAACGCAATTGATAACTGTTTAGAAGAATGTTCTAATTTTAAAGAATTAGATAAATATGCAACGGAGTTTCAACAAAAATTCTATAATGATAGCTATTCAGATGATTCGACAGCTATAAAATAGCTTAATTTAATTTATATTTATATTTATATTTATATTTCTTCCAATATTGTTCCCTTTGTCGTCTTCGTTTTCTTATATTGTTTTCCAGTTTTATGCATCTCATTATGACATTTTTCACATAAATTTAACAAATTTGCCGCGTTATTTTTATGAAATTGTAGTCCATTCTTCTTAATAATTCCTGATGAGTCTGCATCTTGTTGAAACGCCAAATGATGTACTTCTTCGCTTTTGTTTTTAAAACATTTCTCACATATATCTTTTACAACCCCAGCATTAAAATGTGACACATTTTTCTCTAATACTGACGCCGATTCCGGATGATATTTTGCTCTTATATTATGGGCTGTTTCTAAAAAATCTTGCGGTAATGCTAAACTTTTACATACTTCTAATCCATACATATTATTACCTGGACCTTCTTGTAACTTACGATTATATACTAAACAATCTTTTTGTTTATCATATATTACTGACATATGCATCATTTTTACCGTTTGCAAACTAACAATCTCTTCATAATTTATTATTTCGTGTAAATGCGTTGCAAATATAAAAGAACATTTTGACCTATATAATTGTTGGATTCCAGCTACAAATATACTTGTCGCACTTATACTTTCTGTTCCCGAACATAATTCATCTCCTAATACCAAACTATTCTTATCTGCTAATCGTAAAATTGTACGTAATTCCGACATTTCAACAGCAAATGTTGATAATCCTTTAAATATATTATCATTTCCTAAAATACGCGTAAATATATATTTATATGGTTTAAATTTATAACTCGATGCAGGCACATATAATCCTGCTTGTGCCATTATTATACTTATCCCTAATGCTCTTATAAAACTAGTTTTTCCAACAGCATTTGTTCCGTATAAAAGTAGTCCATCTAATTCTCCCTTTCCAATGCAAATATCATTTGTAACATATAATTCCGTTTGTTGTATTTTTTCTATTAAACAATGTCTAATTCCTTTTACATCAATAAATGAATTAATTGCATCTGTTTCTATTTCCGGTTTACAATAATTATATTTTAACGCAATAAATGCCTTGCTATAAACTACATCTAATAAAGTAATAAATTTTATAATATTTTCAACTTCATCTTGATACAAAAGAAATTCATCTATAATATGGTTATAAACATTTGATACAGTATCTATTAAACTAACTTTAATTGAACCAACATTCCTGCATAATTCATTTATTTGTTTACTACATATGCTTTTATTCGATGAAGATTGTTTAATATATTCAAATTGCAACGACAATGAAAATGTTGTGTCAACCTTTGAATAACTTGATTTATATTTGAGGGTTACTGATTCTTTCGTAACCCTTTTTAATGCTTCTTCAAGTAATTTACAACGCTTATCTGTTGCAATTAAACTAAAATTATTTTTTTCAGTTTCGTGTATTTTAACATATAATTTATTTGTATCATTAATATCGTTATCGCCATTATCATCATCTGAATCTTCTAATAATGTTTTAGCTTTAGTCACAATAGTTGATTTTTTCGTCGTTTTCGGTTTCTTTTTACCGACAGATTCTTGTTCTAAAATTAAAGAACTCAAATAACTTTGACAGCATTCTAATTGATCTTGAGATTCCATAAGTGTCTTAATTTTTGTATCTAGTAATGCATCTACGCCTGAATGAATAAAACTTTTTTCTATTTTTTGAATATTATCTATATCTTTGCATTCATCCATAATTAATTTACTTTCCAAGAATACTAACACTTTATCCATCGATTCAAGTAATTTATCGTATTTTGTTAGTTTACCCTTTAAATAAGAACCAATTTTATTATCATTAATAACAATGGAATGTAATAATTTTGCTATTTTAATGCCATTATAAAGCTGATATAATGATTTTGGTGTCACTTTTTTAAGCATAATTTGACGCATTATTTTTGATAAGTCACGAATATTTGATAAATATCCCTTTATGTTAGTATAAGGATCAAAATTATTTAGCAAATATTCTGTAATATTATATTCGTTTTGTAATAATATTTCATCTGTAATTGGATTTAAAAATGCGTGATCGAATTCTCTTTTACCCATTGACGTAACACATTCATTCAACATCCTAACAACTGATGAATATTTACCTTTATAATTATTATCATCTATAATATTTAATTGCTTTAATGAATGGTTTGCTAAAACGAGACGATTGCTTGTGTTTTCTAAAATTGGTTCAAATATTTTGTAAACCAAATTAGGATTATGTTGATAAATAAAATCTAATAAATAACAAAAAGCTTGAGTTGCATACACATTATCGTTAAATAACCCCATAAATGCTTGGGAATCGGCAAATTTATAAAATTTCTGTAAAAGTTGTAATTGATATACTTGTTTTTCACAATTTGAAGCGCGAACAAAACTTTTCCAAGGATTTTGTTCTGTTAAACTAACAAAATGAATAGATTTACTTTTTACATTTATAAAACTAATAATATCTTCCATATCGTAAACTAACAAATTAGAAATAATAATTGTTTCGCTTGGATTATAAACTGAAATAAAATGTTCCAATTCATCAAATGTTGTCGGATTTTTTATATATTCTTGTGTATATTCAATAATACTTGTATATCCAGTATATATGTCGATTTGTGCTGCACCAATAAATATATTTTTAACTCCTTTTTTGTTAGTTCGTAACAGGGGATTTTTCACCTCAATCCAAATACAGCACGTATTGTTAGTTATAATTTCAGTTTCATTTGATAAAAATGTTCCAGGTGAATAAATTCCAGTTAAACTTCTGGTAATTTTATCATTATTTCCTGTATGTTCGTCTTCTTCATACACTGCAATGGTGTATCCTTGATCTTGCAATTTTTTAATATATTTTTCAATTAGATGAGTTTTAAACCCGGCATTAACAACTTTAGAACCTTCATACATAACATTTTTATCACCAGCGGCTTTTTTGTCAACAATATTTAAATCACAAATTCTTGAAAAATCGGAAATTTTACATCCAAAATAATTATCATTTTCATCTTTTAATCCGTATACTTCAAAGAATGCACCATTTTGCATAAATACTATAGTCAATTCTCCAAATTCATCAGAGTGACTTTTTACTTTTTCAAAATAATCTTTTATAAGGGACATAACTAACAATATTACATTATATTTAATATTGTTTTATAATTATACATACATATAAGACAAGGAGAAAATCAATTACTTATTTCTATTTTGTTAGTTCATTTATAGAAAAAATACAAAAAATAAAATAAAAAATTGATCTATATTAATAATATTTAATAAATCATATAAAATAAAAAATGCGTACCCAACTTATTATATTAAAATACAAAACATATTGTGATAAAAGGAATATTACAGTAAAAGAAATGAATCTAGTCGATATATTATGTGATAACAACGACAATATAATAGAAACAAAATTAATAAATTATATTGTATCTGTTATGATAAAATTAACAAATAATAAAGTAGATTTCTACGTAAGTTCAATGGAAGAATTTCTTGAAAATATTACATATTTAGATATACATGTTGTAAAAGAATATATATATGAAAAATTTGGACGGAATGAATATAATTTAAGTAAAGAAAATCCAAGAATAATTGTTAAATTAGATTATTCTCATCTTTACAAAAAAATATTTTATTTATATTTAAGACAAGATCCATTAGCATATAAAAGAACTGAATTTATTAAAAGTATTGAATCAATGAAGGCTGATATAAATACTAATGCTAATTCTGAAAACGACAAATATAAAAATAATTTAATGTGTTTTATGGATCCAAATATATTTTGGTTACAAGAACTAACATCTTATTTATAAATGATAAATAAAACATTATTTCAAAATTAAAAAATGCGATACTTTACCCATCATATCATTTTGTATATATCTTTTAACCAATGAATAATTATCTTTAGAAATCAAATGTAATCTATAATAAATAAATTTTAAAATATATAAACAAAATACAACTAACAAAGGTGCTCTTTTAATTGGCGCCAAAAACTCATCTAATAGGGTTTCCTTAAAGTTATCATTATAAACAGCAATTTCGACATCTGGACTAAATTCAGGTATTTTAATTTTATAACCATAAATGTCATCATTATTTAATTTCCATACAACTTTTTTAAATTCAGCCCGTTTTACGTGTAATACGTGTTGCAATTGGCTAATAGTTGTATATTCATTATCAGTAAAAATAACCATATCAATATCACTTTGTCCTGGAATATAATCTGAACGCAATACGGAACCATAAAAATAAACCGTTGTATCCAAATAATCATTTATTTTTTTAACTAATTTTTTCACATTATTTGGTAGATCATCTCTAATATTATTCATTTTAAAATATAAAAAGAAAACATTTTATTCTTATATTTTTAATAATATATTTATTTTGTTAGTTTATTGCTCGCTATGATTTAAAAAATTATGTAATAAAGTATCTTTATTTACATTTGTTATTTCGCCTGCCATTAAGGCGGATTCATACATTTTTCTAAGAATATCTGGAGGACAAGTTGTGCCAGTTTTAATCATTCCGTGTTGACGTAAATACCGTTTCACATCCGTTATAGAAGCCTTCTTTAAATCCTTTTGCGTATTAAGTACATTTTTGCGCGTTTGTTTGTCTTTAATTAGTATAGCAACCTTTCTAAGTTTATCAGATTTTCCTAAAGTAAATTTTCTTTTAACCGTTCGTTTAATATAGTTTTTATTAGGCATTGATTTTTTGTTATGTTTATCAAAAATTTCTGTAAGTGTTAGTCCAGCATCACCATATTCATCTATATCTGGTATTATTGGTCCATTATCTTTTAATCCCATTTGCGTTTCAATTTCTTCTAATTCTTGTTGTCTTTTTAATGTTTCATTTTCTTCAATTTGTTTTAATTTACTTCTAATATTTTCCAAACGCTCTTCTTTTGAAATAGATGCATTATTAGTAGTATTATTTATATTTGCATTTGTTGTCACATTAGAAAATATTTTATTTATATTTTGGTCTTCAGAAAATCCAGTTTTTTTGGGGGGTGTTGGGGGGCGAGCAACTAACACATCTTGTAATCCAGGTGTTTCCTGTATTTTTAGTTCTTCTTGCCACTGCCTATACGTCTTCTTTTTACCACCCTTTAAACAACCATAAGGCACATTATCTTCTGTTTTATAACGCATTTGCATTGACATTTCATCGTTTACAGATGGTACAATATTATTAAATGAATCTTCTAAATTAACATTAGAATATGTAGGTGCTACCGGTGCTACATTACTATGATTCCTTATCGTTTTATTATATAATGCTTTTTGTTGTTTTTGTTTATTCTTTAAATCCGATAAGTAACTAACAGCACTATAAAACTCGTCCGAAAAATTTGCTTCTTTCTTTTCTTCTTTAGGTTTCTGACTTGTTTCATTCATTTTATGTTCTTTTATGCGTTTAAGTAATTTATTTTTTAAACTATTTGGTGCTATAATTGGATTAAATGCAATATCTTTTTTTTCTCGTTTTTTTCTTGTTTTACCGGATACATTAAACAATTCCGGCGTAACTGTAATCATTTTTTTAGACGACATTATCTTCTATAAAAATGTAAATAAAAAAGTATAAAAATTATAACTAACAAATTTTAAATTTAATAAATGTAATAATATTTATGTATACATTGTTGCCATTAATTTCTTAATTTTATCTTCTTCTTCTTTTGCCTTGTTATTAGTTGAATTCTTTAAAAACATCTCTAAACCTTTATCTAAATCCTTTACCAATAATTTCTTCTTTAAATCTTCAGACTTCCCAAACACCCGTCGTCCGTGCGCTATCTTTGCCTTTGCAAATAACGTTTCTATATCTCTTCCAAAATATTTGAATTTATCCTTATTTTTTTCAAACCATTTTACATCTACTGAAGATTCATCTATAGTCCATTTTGCATCTTCTATTTTCTTTAAAAATATTTTATATAAATCCGATGCGTTATATTCATCTGTTTTAAATCTCCAAGCGAAACGTGAATTCAACCCAGGATTATAACTAAAAAAACATGTATTTAATTCTTCTTCATATCCAGCCACAATTATCATTAAATTTTCCTTATGATCGCTCGCAGCTTCACATAACGTATCAATACATTCTTTTGAAAATGAATCCCGTTTTTCTTCGTTTCCTAAAGCATATGCCTCATCTATAAATAATACACCGCCTAAACATTCCTTAATTAAATCGCGCGTTTTTAACGCGGTTTGTCCTAAATATCCGGCCACCAAATCTGAACGCGTTGCCTTCTTAAATGTACCCTTACTTAATATTCCCATTTTTGAAAATATTGAACCAATTATCTTAGCTATTTCTGTCTTACCTGTACCGGGAGGTCCGTAAATTACGGTATGCATAAAATCGTTTGAAGATAATCCTTGCATATAAAATAAAATTTGATCTACAATATCTTCTTTTAACCTTGCCATCCCTACCATTCTATTTAAATCATTTAGTGGTTCTTTTATTTTATGTAATGTTTTTATATTTATATTATATTCAATTGCATTATCATCAGGATATAAATCAATTAACTTTAACAAATCAGATATATCATTAATATTTACATCAATATGAACTGGTTTTTTTATAATTTGTAATGGTGTAGATGGGTTTGAATACTTATTTGGAGAATTCGGTTCTTTGTTATTATTATTATTATTATATAAATTTGGGTCTAAATTCATTTCAATCGCATTAAGTAAAATATCGATTGGAGATAATCCACTAAAATTTGTAGTTAATAGGGGAATATTTGGTACAGGGGCAATATTTTTTTTGTTAGTTTGTTGTAAATCTTTTTCTTTTTCTTGTTTTAAATTTTCAGTAAATTTTTTATCTAAATCCGTTAAAAATTTATTATAATTATTAACATCCGTATGTGACTTAAATTTACCGTAATATTTATTCTTTCTTAACATATTTATTAATATAAATATAGCAATAATATATTTATATCCTTTTATTTCAAATATAAACTAACAAATGTTTATAATTACGTGTATCCTATAGGTTGTATAATATATTAGAAAAACAATTTAAAAATAAATTGAAATATATTTTAACCATGGCCTCAACCTCATACACAGACAAAGACATTTATATAGACAAAATGGAAAACATTAATAATAATAATTTTGATAATGATTTATTTGATGCTGAAAATGAACCTTATATTGAGGCACCTTGGGATATTATTAAATCTTACTTTAAAGACAAACATTTAGAACGTTTGGTTCGCCATCAAATTGAATCTTATAACAATTTCGTCGGCTATCAAATTATGAGAACCATTGAAATGTTTAATCCAATTCATATTAAATCTGAAAACGACTTTAACGTAGCTTCTGGCAAATATTCCCTTGAAATGTTTTTAACAATGGATAATTTTCATATTTATCGACCACAAATCTACGAAAATAACGGCGCCATTAAACTTATGTTCCCTCAAGAAGCCCGTTTACGTAATTTTACTTATTCTTCTTCTATGACTGTCGATATTAATATCAAATATATCGTTCGTGATGGCGATAATCTTGAAAATGTAAAAACGATGCATAAAACCTTACCAAACATTCCTATCGGAAAATTACCTATTATGGTTAAATCCAATATTTGTGTCTTAAATCAGTATCAACATATTGACAGCAAATTAACCGGTGAATGCAAATATTGTCCCGGCGGATATTTTATTATTAATGGCTCTGAAAAGACCGTATTAGGCCAAGAACGTGCTGCCGAAAATAAAGTATATGTATTTAATATCGGTAAAAATAATCCGAAATACTCTTGGACTGCTGAAATTAAATCTGTCCCCGATTTTAAATGCATTTCTCCCAAACAAATCAATATGTATATTTCTTCTAAAAATAATGGATTTGGATGTCCTATTTGTATTCAAATTCCTCGTGTCAGACAACCTATTTCTCTATTTATATTATTTCGAGCTTTAAACATTATTTCAGATAAGGAAATTTGCGAATATATATTACTTGACATTTCTCAAGATAAATATAAACCAATGTTAGAAGTATTGCAAGCATCCATTATTGAAGCTAGTAAATATTTATCTTATGAAGATGCGTTTAAACATATTCAAAGTTATGTTAGTTATACTCCTTTAAATATGGATAAAGAAACCGGTTTATTAAAGAAGCATCAATTTACTTTAGATGTGTTGCAAAATGATTTGTTTCCTCATTGTCAAACCGAAAAACAGAAGGCTTATTTCTTAGGTTATATGGCAAATAAATTATTACAAGCACATTTTGAATGGATTCCTGCTGATGATCGTGATTCTTATATAAATAAACGAATTGATTTAACCGGCACTTCATTAAATAATTTGTTTAGAAATCATTTGAATCGTGTTGTAAAGGATATTGAAAAACAAACTATTAGAGAAATTAATACCGGATCATGGCGTTCTACTGAAGATTATCTTAATATATTAAATTTAACCAATATTTATAAAATAGTTAAATCAAATACCATCGAAAACGGTTTTAAACGCGCATTATCAACCGGTGATTTTGGCATTAAAAATACCAATTCTAACAAAGTTGGTGTAGCACAAGTGCTAAATCGTTTAACATACGTTGCTACATTAAGTCATTTACGAAGAATATCTACTCCAACTGATAAAAGCGGTAAATTAGTACCTCCCAGAAAATTACATAACTCGACTTTCGGTTTTACTTGTCTAACTGGAGATTCTGAAATTTTATTATCTAATAGAATAGATAGCAAACAAATTATTGATATTAGAGAAGGAGATTGGGTAAATACTGTTAATCGTGAAACATTGTTAGATCAACCTTCGGATATGTATCAATATTTTGGTAAAATGCCTGACAAATTATTTGAAATATGTACCATTAGTGGAAGAAAAATTAAAGCAACTGCTGACCACCCGTTTTTGATAAGAAATAATGATGGAAGTTATAAAATGGTACCATTAGGAGAATTAAAACCTGCTGACAAAGTAATTATTCGTCATATGGTTAAACCAATTAAAGATACAAATAACACTAAAGTTATAATTGATGAAAATAATGTATTGGCTTATTATCGTATGGAACTGCTTGAAAATGGTTGGTTAAATGTGCGTATTCCAGTGTATAAACTTAAAATTATTGCAAGACTGCTTGGCGCATTAAATACTGACGGACATTTAAGTGAAAGAACCGATAATTCAAATAATACATATTATACAGCTGAATTTAATTTAGGAGAAGAATACGATGTATATCAAGTATCTGATGATATTAATACACTTGGATTTGGAAATGTATCTATTAAGAGATGTGTTAATAAATTTGAAGACAAAATAATTGGAAGAACATCATTTCATACCACATGGAGAGTTGAGAAACACGGATGTTTTGCATATTTATTATACTTATTGGGTGGAATTCCAGGTAAAAAAATAGAACAAATAAGAATCATTCCAGAATGGTTATTAAATGCGGAATTGTCTGTTAAGAGAGAATTCCTTTCTGGGTTTCAAGGTGGTGATGGTTCTAGATTGTCTTATCAAAAGAATGGAGACACATTTAGACCAAATATTGGTTATACTTTTCAAACTACAACAAATGACCGTTTAGATGTAACATTAAAATATATGGAACAAATTAAAAATATGTTTAATGAATTAGGAATTAGTTGTTTTGTAAAAACTACCAAAGTTGATGAAAATAAATCTAAGTGTTATATTGCAATTAATAAAGATTCTGAAAACTTAGTTCATTATGCAGACACAATTCATTACGCGTATTGTGAAGAAAAGAGAAGAGCATCGGCACCAGTAATAGAGCATCTTAAAATTAAAGAATTCAATAGAAGAGAAAGAGCATCTCAATATGAGTATATTGTTAATAATATCAATAATAAAACATTAAAAGAATTATCTGTTATTACTAAATTATCCGTAAAACAAATATCTAAGGTAATTTCTAAAAATAAAAAAGGAGAAATCCCGTCTACAAGATCTTCTACTGAAATAATTTACGATGAATATGTTAAAGATAATATTTGTAATAATAATTGCATAAGTATCCCTATTTTATATATTAAAGAAATCGAACCTGAAATGGTATATGATTTTACTACACGAAGTGATAATCATTCATTTGTTGCATCGTCATTTGTTGTCTCGAATTGCCCAGCAGAAACTCCTGAGGGTGGTTCGGTTGGAATTGTCAAAAATATGAGTATGTTAGCACACATAACAATTCACTCCGATAGTTCCGCACTATATGAATATATTTTACCAAAAATTGTAAAGCTAGATGCTGTAGAAATGTCACCACAATTTGCATATAATAAGGTAAAAGTATTTATTAATGGAGCTTGGGTTGGAATAAGTTTAGAACCAAATAATTTATATATGACTCTAAAAGATATGAAAAGTAAAAGTATTATTAATATTTACACATCTATTGTTTTCGATTATAAATTACAGGAAATTCGTGTTTGTAACGATAGTGGTCGTCCAACCAGACCAGTATTGCGTGTAGAAAATAATAAAATATTATTAACTCATAAAATTTTAGATGATTTAAGAAATGATAGAATGGAATGGGATAATCTTTTAACGACAACTGATTCTAATCGCTCCATTATTGAATACATTGATCCTGAAGAACAAAGTTTTTCTTTAATTGGAACAAAACCAAAAGATTTAATTGCGAAAACGGAATTAATCTATAAATATACTCATTGTGAAATTCATCCGTCAATGATGTTTGGTGTTGTTACTTCTTGTATTCCATTTCCGGGTCATAATCAATCACCAAGAAATACATATCAGGGAGCGCAAGCAAAACAAGCAATGGGTGTTTATACGACTAATTTTGACAGCAGAATGGATAAGACAGCATACGTACAAACTTATCCAACTCGTCCATTAGTTGATACAAGAGTAATGAATTTAATTAAAATTAATGAGATTCCTTCAGGTTGTAATATTAATGTTGCAATTATGACTCATACTGGTTATAATCAGGAAGATTCAGTATTAATTAATAAGGGTTCAATTGATAGAGGATTATTTCAAATAACCATTTATCATACAGAAAAAGATGAAGACAAACAGAAAATCAATGGTGATGAAGAAATTCGTTGTAAACCTGATCCAAATAAAACTAAGGGAATGAAATACGGTAATTATAATAAGGTAAATGCTAAAGGAGTCGTACCTGAAAACACATTGATTGAGAATCGTGACGTAATTATTGCAAAGGTAACGCCAATTAAGGAAAATAGAAACGACCATACGAAGATTATTAAATACGAAGACCAAAGTAAATTATATCGCACTGTTGAAGAGACATATATTGATAAGAATTTCATTGAACGTAATGGAGACGGATATAATTTTGCTAAAGTACGTTTACGTGCGTTAAGAAAACCAGTAATTGGTGATAAATTTTCGTCTAGACACGGTCAGAAAGGTACTGTCGGTAATATTATTCCTGAAGAAGATATGCCTTTTACTAAGAATGGTGTTAGACCCGATATTATTATTAATCCGCACGCAATTCCATCTCGTATGACTATAGGTCAATTAAAAGAAACATTGCTAGGTAAGGTATTAGTTGAATTAGGTTTATTTGGAGATGGAACAAGTTTTGATGAGTTAACAATAGAGGGAATATCGCAGAAATTATTAGAATTAGGATATGAAGCTCACGGTAACGAATTGATGTATAATGGATTAACAGGAGAGCAAATAGAATGTAGTGTATTTTTAGGACCAGTATTTTATCAGCGTTTAAAGCATATGGTTAATGATAAGCAGCATAGTAGATCAATTGGACCGATGGTAAATTTGACTCGACAGCCGGCGGAAGGTCGTAGTCGTGATGGAGGTCTGCGCTTTGGAGAAATGGAGAGAGATTGTATGGTGTCACACGGTGCGTCAAGATTTACTAGAGGAAGAATGTATGATGCATCGGATAAATATTCAGTATATGTATGTAGAAAATGTGGATTAATAGCGTCATATAACGATCAACTACATATACATCAATGCAGAACTTGTGATAATAGAGTTGATTTCGCATATGTTGAAATACCATATGCTTGTAAATTATTGTTCCAAGAGTTAACAACAATGAATGTAGTTCCAAGATTAATTACGGAGAATTAAATTTTAGAAATAATATATATATATATATATATGTATATATGGACGAGAATCAAACAAGTAATCGATCATTTAATATGTATAAAAAATCTGTAAAAAAAGGCAAACCTTTTAATCCTTATGAAATAAGGACTCTTTCTGATTTTAAAAATATAGTTGATTATATGAAAAAAACAAATAAAAAAGAAACAAATAATGTAAATGTTTATGAATTTAATTATGATAGAAAAATATGTAAAAATAACTTTAAAACTTCAAATACAGATTATCCTTATTTGGAAATATTTTATATTAATTTTTTCTTAAATGATGTTCCAATGTCAATTGTTTATGCAGTAAAATGGAGTTTTATACAAATAGAGTATGAAACGAAATTAAAAAAAAATGAATGGAGACTAAATAATATGCGTATTAACTATGATTTTAAACCTATAGCATATTCTAAAAATGCTGTTGATTCAGACGGCAATCCTTTTGACATAGATTTTTTAATTGAAAATGCAGGTTTAAAACAAATAGAGCAATTAAAAAATAAAAAAATGCTATATAGACAAAAAATTACTCCATCGTTTCAGAATAGTTTAAAGGATAAATATACATTGGCTTATTTTCAAATAGATAAAAGTGCACCAAATGGATTAGACCAAAGTGAATTAACTGGATTGGATTTTCGTTCAGAAATATTTATTATACCAAATTATTGTTTTGGAAGTATGTTTGATAAACCAAATATTGGGCCATTAATGAGAGATTTTAAAAATACAGTTGAAGAAATGAAAGGTGCACCAATTACTACTCCGTATATTCCTTGGGCTGGAGAATATTATAGAGAAGGCGAAAAACAATGGAACGAGCATTTAGCTGAAAGTTTTAATAAAAGACCAACATATGAATCCAATATTGGTAACGATATGAAACGTCTTAAACCGAGTGGAGGTAAAAATAAGAAAAAAACAAAAAGAAAAATTAATAAAAAACAAAGAACTAAAAAACGACGTTAAATTATATAACGCGATTAAAAGAAATAACAAACTAACAAAAATCTAAATAAGATTTAATAAATATGCGACAATTGCAAATAATGTACCACCCCATAATGTATCAATAATAACTGTAGTCCAAGACCAATTAGTAAATAATGCTTTGTTAGTTGTTTCATAAATACCATAGGTTACTAAACCTAATAAAAACGCATCAGATACGGCTCGATGGCCTTTTATAATAAAATAATTAAATCCCATAATTATGAATATATAGCAAATAATGGCGGCTAAATAGTTAATTTTCATTGGCGATCCTTGAACTGCTTTAATTTGATTGGCAAAATAATTTTTAATAAAATTAAGATAAATAGAATCGATAGAAACTAACAACAACGCACTAACAAGAAGTTTAAAATTAAACATATTTTATTATATTAAGCGGATATAATAAAATACTTATTATACTACTTTGTTTTAACGGTCACTTTGTTTTAACGGTCACTTCGTTTTACCAATCCTTAAATATTTCCGTTCCTATACGTACATACCCCGTATCCGTTAAAATGCCACATATTGTATCATATGTGATAACTGTAGGTCCTGCTGAAAAATAGTCTTTAACTTTAACGAATTCTTTAATACTATTATTAAATATATTATGCTCTCCCATTACAAAAATATGAATTCCTACCACATTTTTAATTGTATAAAATGTTTTATACCCTTTGTTAGGGTTTTGAAAAATAGATTTTATTATAGAACCGTCTTCTAAGGTATCTCCAACTTTGGCGTCTTTCATAAAAATATACGTATTATCAATTAACTTAATACTTGTATAAGGATGAAAGCCTTTAAAATTTGTTAGTTTGGATTGTTCTAAAGAGGCCATAAACTAACAAAATATATTTGGTAACTTTTATATTATTATTTTGAAACATTTTATAAATTAAAAAATATATTTTATTAATGTATAATATAATGTCTAATAGCATTGGTATAGGATTTTCATCAACAGCAAACGGAAAAAGTGGATTTACAACTGGAGGTTTAGGTGGATTTGAATTTTTAGTTCCTGGTTTAGGACGTAATATTTACGTAAATAATAATCCTACTTTAGGACCTTTATTGGGTGGCGGATTTAATGGTCGTATGCCTCAACCACTTATAATTCACGATAATACTAACAACTTCGCTCAAACTCGTCTTACTTTAAGAGAAGTTTGGAACACAACTGCAAAATCTGGTAGTTCTAATCCTAAACGCATCGTTACCCCATTTAGAGCTGTTAACAATGCTGGTGATTTATTATCTCGTCAAAATTATTCTTGTGGTGGAACTTGTCAATCATATCAAAGTAGACCAAATGTTAAGGGTTTAAAACATCGTTTTGGTTCTATTAGTGATTCTTGTCAACCAAGTGTATTATGGTCTACACTTCAAATTGATCCCGCTATTCCTGCGTCAGCGTGTAATACAAAATTCGTATATGATAGTAGCGATTATATTCGTTTCTTGAAGAATCAAGCTGTCAATAAGAACTATAATGATAGATCATTTGGTGGAAATGACAGTTCAGCACAACAAAGTAAATGGAGAGCAGTAAGACGATACTAAATCCACCTTTGAAAAGGTGGAGCCAAACAATTTAATTCATTACGAATTTGTCTTTAAAAAAATAAGAACAACTGGTTCAAAACTTTTAATAATTTGAAATACTTAAAGGAGGGGTCGTAGGGGAACCTCGGTTCCCTACTAAAAAATTGAAAATAAATATTTAACAATTATAAGTTATTAAATACATTACGTAATATATTTAATAAATGTCTCATAAGAAAACAAGTAGAATTATTGATTTTGAAATCATTGAATCTGATTTTAAAAGAGATACTTATGAAGAAATGCGTTTAAAATTGAATTCCAACATATTATCAATTGATTTAATTCATCCGGCAATAAATCATTTCTTCAATACAAACGCAACAATAATTCATAAATATGAATCAACTATTTTGTTAGTTCGAACTAAAGTAAAAGATCTATTAAATGCCCCGATCGTTAATTGGTGTCAAAATAGAGATCCGGATTTAATCAGAATTCCAGACATAGCACAACACATATATAATAAAAGAAAACCAATTGAAACCATATTGTATTTAAGTTTTAATAACAAAAAGCAAAATTTTGATGTGATAGATGGGATACATCGTTTTACTGCGTTAAAATATATTAAGGAAAAGAATTCAGTGCCAACTGATTTATTAGATATTCAAGAATTTGGCTCCAATAATGATGCGATGTGGTTATATGAGTCGGATATAATAATAAATGTAAGATTTAATGCGGATAATGGTGAATTAATAAGTTTAAGGGAAGTATTAAATAAGACACAACCAATGCCAACGGTGTTAATGGACGATTCAACATCTGAAACTCAAGCCCGTAATGAAATAATAAAAAGTATAGCAAATGAATGGCAATTAAAATATCCGAAGAACTTTTCGGCAAGTAATGATCCAACATATTTAAAGGCAACTGGTTCAACTAACAAAAATAATTTTATGGCGCTATTGGGTGTAATATATGAAAAATACAATATAGATGTTAGTCGTGTTAGTATGTTTAGACAAATTTTAGAAGAGGCAAATAAAAGAATGGAAGAAAAAGTAAAAGTAGGAGGGGAAGGGTCAGCAAAGGCAAGAGTAAAATGTAAAGATTCAGGATGTTATTTATTTATTTATAGAAATGAAAAATTGGAAGAATTTATTTAAGTGCATATAATTTGTTATTTTTTATTTGTTAGTATATTATAATATGACAACTCCATATGGAATATCTGTATCAAATGGGTCCCAAGGATTTCAAGGTTATGTAAATACTCCAGTAAATGGACCATTAAATTCATCACAATATCCAAACGCTATGCCTTATCATAGTTACGGCGCATTGCCTGGCATTCGACCCACACCTCCTCAATTTTATCCATCTCAAGAACCAGTGCCATCAGATTTGAATGTAAATGCGCGTTCATATTATTTACGTGCTGCTAGTTTATCAATGGTCCAAAAGGCGGAACAAAATGCTTTAGGTAAACAATCACAACCATTAACTAAAGTATCATATTCAAGTCAGAGACAGTATCCGGTTTCGTCCCATATGAATTATATAGCTCCAGTGCCAAGTTCGATGCGAACAAATTTAATGAAAGCACAAAGTGTTGGTAAATCAGCTTATAAAGTTGGTTTACCAAATGACGCATTATTATCGACAAAAAGTTATGATGATAGTTTAAAACGTAGTGCGTTAAGAAGGGCTCGTTCATCTGGTTGCACTGCGCCAAAAAAGAAGGGTTCAATATATAACTATAATTTGACGCAGCCGGGTATAAATGGATGGGGTGCAATTCCTAGACAGAATTATTAAGAGACCAACTCAAAATCTATTTGTTAGTTTTATATTATTTTATAAATAATATAAAAATATACCAATAATTCAATTATGGATTCAATATATGAATATAATACAAAGATAATAAATGCAATAAAAACCATATATTTAATTAAAGAAATGGATAACCATCATTTAATTAAATCTTATCACGATGAACATACCTATTTTAAAAATTATTTATACACATCAGAATTAGAAAAATATTTACCTCGTAGACAATTTTCCAGTTACAAAAATATAAATGTTTATAGTTTTAAATTAAATCCAGAACACCATCAGCCATCAGGGAAACTAAATTATTCAATGATCGATAATTGTACGTTGGTTTTAAGATTAGCTAAGATTGAATAATCGTATTTTTTACAAGTTATTTGGTTTAAGACCATATTCAGTAAAGAACAAACTACACATATCCTGGTAGTAACTTTCAGTAACAATAAATTTTCAAAAAGTAAATTAGGTTTTGAATTTTTGACATTTTTTAAAAATGTCATATTTTGAAAACCTAAAACTTTTTTCCGAAAAAGATGTTTAAAAATCGTTTTCGCTGCATAATCGTCACAAATTATTTTTCACCTTAAAAATATTGTGATTGCGTTATTTTTTGACATTTTATTTTCTCCCCTTTATATATGAGCATTTTCGAGCATTTAGAGGAAGACGAAAAAACCCCCAAAAATTTTGTATGTTATCCTTGTGACTTTATTACGTCAGACAAATGGAAATATAAACGTCATTGTTTGACAGCTAAACATAAATGTCAATATTCCCCCAACATTTTTAGCAATGAAGGGGAAGACGATATACAGTCGCAAATTGAACCAAAATATTTATGTAATTGTGGCAAATATTATAACCATAAACAAAGCTTACTGCGCCATAAAAAAGTATGTGAATATAAGGAAGAATTAGGGCAAAAACTAGAAGAACAAAATAGTCTTGTAATTAGTCAACCAAATGAATTAAATGAAACAATGATAATAGAAATAATGAAGCAAAATTATGAATTAAATAAACAAAATTATGAATTAAATAAACAGAATCACGAAGTTCAGAAACAGAACCAAGAATTTCAGAAAATAATAGCAGGTGAAATAAAAGATATAAAATGCAGCATTAATAACACTACTAACAATAATATGATAAACAATTCATTTAATACAAATAGTTTCAATATAAATTTCTTTTTAAACGAAACTTGTAAAAATGCGTTAAATTTATCAGATTTTATAGAATCAATACAAGTACAATTACAAGATTTAGAAAATGTAGAAAAAGTAGGATATGCAGAAGGTATATCGCAAATAATAATAAATAAATTAAATGAATTAAATGTGACAGATAGACCGATTCATTGTACTGATGCACGAAGAGATTCGTTATACATAAGGGAGGGAAATGTATGGACAAAAGAAGATGGTACAAATGAAAATTTAAGAAATGCAATAAAGATAATAGGAAAGAAAAATATGGAAAAAATATCAGAATGGAAGAATAAATATCCAGGTTGTTCTAGTGCGGATTCAAGATATAATGATAAATATTTGAGGATGATATCGAATGCGATGAGTGGTTCAACAAAAGAAGAACAGCAGAAGAATATGAATAAAATAGTGAAAAATATAATAAAAAGTGTAGTGGTGGATAAAGAACAAGCGAAATAATTTTTTTACAAATATATAATATAATGAATAAGTATCTTGTTGAATTTTTAGGAACATTATTTTTAATGTTCGTTATTTTGGCTACTGGAAATTATTTAGCGATTGGTGCAGCCTTAGCGGTCGCCGTATTATTAGGAGGAGCTATTAGTGGAGGTGCATTTAATCCGGCAGTATCAATTGCAATGATGTATTCAGGAAAGATGTCGCGTTCAGATTTAGTACCATATATAGTGGCACAAGTTGCGGGAGCTTTAGTGGCAGTTGAGTTAGTTAAGATAGTTTTATAAATAAAAGAATAAAATATATATTATTTCTTAAGTAATAATATATATGCCAAAGAGAAGAACAAGAAAAATATTAAGAGGTGGTGCTTGGTATAATCCGATGGATTGGTTTTCATCTGATCCCACAGCTCCTAAACGCTCTTGGAGTGATTGGTGGAACAGTACAACATCTAGTGCAGAAAGTACATTAAGTGCGGCAAATCCATTTTCAACGACAACAAGTTCCTATACGCCTCCTCCAATGCCTGCACCTGCACCTGCACCAGCTCCTATGCCAGAGTCATCGTTTCAGCCTATAGAAGAAGAGCCGCAGCAATTAGGTCCAGTTGGTGGAAGAAGACGTAGAAGACATTCTAGAAAGCATTCAAAAAAAGGCGGGTCTTTAGCATCAACGTCCGAAACGGTTTCTAATACGAAGACAGCAGTGCCAACATATTGGATAAAAGGTGGTCGTCGAACTCGTCGTCGTCGTTCTCGTCGTCACAGAAAGCATTAAATTATTGTAAAAATTGTTACCATATATCGTCATAATTTATTTCTAATTAAAATAAATTATGAGAGCATATTTTCGCCAAATATGCGTCATAAGTTACATAAAATTAAACTCCATTACGACACCATTTATCGTCACAAAATTATATGCGAGGAACGACACGTAATCGTGCCATAATTTTATACAAAACATAAACACTTAAGACGCCAAGTGACGCAAAATAAGTCTTAACTAATGGATCATCGGGTATTTTATAAGACCAATATAAAGAGTTAAATGAATCATCGTCATCTAAATTTGCAAAAGTTTCTCGACATTTTTGCCCGGTAGCTGGATTGGTACCACTTTGAAATATACACGGATCCATATTTTTTATATCTGTTAATGTGACGTAATGAGTTTCAGTTGATTTATTATTATAAATGTCAACAGTTTCCATTGTTAGTTCTTGGCAATCAGGTTTGGAGCCGGATAAGAAGGCAGAAAATAAGGTGGCTGGATTAAAGGCATTTAGATTACTAATTGTTCCAGGTATAAGACCTTTGAATTCACTAAAATTCACACCCATACCAGAAGAAATGAATGGAATATTTCCGGCAGGAACATTATCAATATATATCCAACGATCTTGATCTGTACCATCTTTAGTACTGGAACATTTAGCGCCAGTTTTCAAAAAAAATTTATTACCTAAAGGTTGGCCGGTTGCAGAAGCTTTGCTATTGCCACTAACTAACAATTCAACATAATTTATTAATCCATCAATATCTTTTCCCATTTGTTGTAAACTACCTTGATCGGACATACCTAATTCAGAGGGAGTTTTAATGTATTTATAATAAGGATATGCTTCACCGGTAAATTCTTTTCCTACATTTCCGGCACCTGATAATACTTTTTCGAATACATTTGAATTAGACATTTCTAATTTATGTAAATATATTAATTTGTTAGTTTTACGTATAAATATATAAATATAAATATATTTATATTTATAAAATAATGAGTAAATTACCGAAAGTATCATTAATAACTATTACTCAGATGTCCAGATTTGAATGTCTACTGCTTTTACTTGATAAAATAAAACAACAAACATATAAGAATATTATTGAATGGGTTATCGTTGAAGGAAGTAAGACGCCAGAAGATAGAAATATAAGTTTAGGAAATATCAAAAAAATGATAAACAATGAATCTGATATTAAATTTAATATAGTATATGTTAATGATACCCAAAATATGAAACTTGGAGAATTAAGAAATATTGGAAATAACGCATGTACTGGAGATATTACTGTTTGTATGGATGATGATGATTTTTATTTTGATAATAGAGTAGAACATGCTGTTGAAAAACTATCAAAATCTAAATGTTTAATCGCCGGATGTTCAAATCATCTTATGTATGATTATCAATTAGATAAACTTATTCAAATGCCTTTGTTTGGTCAAAATCACTCGATAAATTCATGTATGGCATGGAAAAAAAAATACTTAAATGATCATTTGCATGATCCTTCAAAAGAAACAGGTGAAGAAGCTTCTTTTACAAATAATTTTTCCGAACCGATGGTACAACTAGATCCCTATTCTACACTTATAACATCGTCCCATAATCAAAATAGTTATAATAAAAAACCTTTATTTTTACAAAGTATTATGGTTTCTTTGAATACTGAATCAAATCCAGATCCGAATGGTGTACATATTATTGATAAAAACATATTAACTTTAATAGATGAAAATTTATTAAATAAATATAAAACAATATTTTTAAATAACACAGAGGACGATAATAAAGAATATGATATCGTTTATTTGTGTGGAGGTTTATCAATAACGTGGGATCCAAGCAATAGATCTTTGGGAGGTTCAGAACAAGCTGTTGTTAATTTAGCAGAAAACTGGATAAATCTCGGAAAAACAGTTGTAGTATATGGAGAAGTTCCAAATATTACCTTAAATGGTGTTGTCTATAAAAAATGGACTGAATTTAATCATTTTAAACGGTATAAGACAATTATATTATGGCGAACATTTGGATTATTATGTTATTTACCATTTACGATTAACGCTGAAACCGTATGTGTTGATTTACATGATAATGTTTCCGGAATACAAAAATTATATAATAAATATAGTGATAAAATTAATAAAATTTTCTTTAAAAGTAATTACCATAAAGAAACATTTATAAGATACTATAATTTTAATCCAGAAAAATCAAAAATAGAATTAATTGTAATACCTAATGGAATTCGTATGGAACAATTTTCCAAAGATATATTTGTTAACGAACATATAATTAGAAATCCATATAGATTTTGTTATTGTTCGTGTTATACAAGAGGATTAGCATATATTTTATCCGATATATGGCCCGTTATACATAAATTTGAACCTAGAGCTGAATTACATGTTTACTATGGTATGGATGGAATACAGGATGAAAATATTAAAAACCAATTTAGAATGCTATTATCACAACCTGGAGTAATGGATCATGGCAGACAACCGGTTGAAATAATTAATAGAGAAAAACATATGTCAAACTTTCACCTATATATGAGTACTTCGGAAGCTGAAATAGACTGTATTTCTATTCGGGAAAGTTTAGTTGCTGGTTGTATACCTTTAATAACCAATTTTGGTGTTTTCCAAGAAAGAGATGGATTGCATTTTACGTTTAGCACGGAACAAGATAAAAAATTAGTTCCTGTTAAAATATTGCAATTATTTAAAGAGCCCAATAAAATTGAAGAAGTAAGAGATTTATTTAAAAAATCTCAGACAATTGTTTCATGGGCACAAGTTGCTGCAGAGTGGATTAAACTGATGTAGTTGTGGTTGTAGGCTCCTCTTCTTCAGTTCCCGTTATTGTTGGAGGAGTTGATCCTGCTAATTCTGTTCCAAAATCTGCCTGCTGTTGTACTAAACCGTCTATTTGTGTTTGCATTAAACTAACATTTTGCTTTAAATCATCTACATCTTTTTTTATACCAGTTAGTTCATCTATTCTTTCTTTTAAATAATTTATGTTTCCAGCATTTTGTTGTGATAATATTAACGCACTATTTGGATCACTTAAATTATATGGCTGATATTCCGTTGTTGAAGCAGTTGTTGCTGTTGTAGTATCTGACTCCATCCCTTCAACTAAAGTATCTCTATCAAAAAATACTTGAAATATCATTATTGCTAATAATACAACTATCAATATATATATTAGTTTCATTATTATATATTACTAATAATATTTTTAAAATATTATTATTAATTTTTATATTTATATATTATAATGTCTACAGCTTTTTATCCCACAAATATGAGACAAATGCCATCTAGTGGCTTTAATCATAATAGTACTATTCAAAATATACCTTATATCTCATGGAAAGGTACCGGACCATTTAGTAATCCCGTTGGAATTACATCTACTCATATTAGACCTCTAACTAACAACGATCCGGGTAACATATTTCCAACCGGTTTTGGCTTAGCTAGACCCATTAAACATTACAGAAAAGGAACTTCTATTCCTTTAATATCTCAAGTAGATGACTCTATAAAATATAATTTAAATCGTAGTGTAGCATCATCTAATGGATCTTCACTCGGTGGAGGAAGTGGAGGTCAAGGTTTAATTAGTCAAATGTTAGATCAACCTGGATTAACTATTATTAAAGATAACGGTACACAAAATAACGGAACAGGATTATATAATACAACGGATCCATTGGTAAATTCAACAGATACTATTGATAAGGAATGTACTAACTGTAATGGTTTAGGTTTTGTTTCTAGTTGGTATCCAATTAATAATTTAACGGAAAAACCACAACATGATGTCACAAATCCGCCATTATGCTGCAATCAAGAAAGAAAAGCTAAAGCACGCGTTTTACCTACATCAACTAACTTAAATAAAAATTATTTTCAAACAACTGGAATGTATTTATATAATAGATGTCAAACATTTCAACAACGCGAATTCAATTTCATTAATGGACCAGTTAATAAACAACTATTACAATTATTTCAAAGCTATCCATTTGTTACTGCTAAAATTATTGAATATTCTAAACCAGGCGATCCATTATCAATTTTAAATCAATATGTAGCACAATGTAATCCAAATTTTACCATTGAAACCGGAGAACAAATTGCGTTTATTAATTCTTTATCTAAAACTTTATTAGATGAGGGATTCATAAACATTACTATTTACCAAAGCATTATCCAAAATACTTATTCTTCTATTCAAGAATTTATGCAACTTTTACAAAGCTTTTTAACTCCAGAACAATACAATTTAACCGTCAATTACATATATCAAGTTGCGGCAAATCCATATATTAATAAAACAGCTTTAACTCCCAGTAATCCTAAAGGTTGTAGCCAAGTTTATTATAAACCAAATAATCCACAATTTGCTAAACAAGGTGGTGTATCTAGTAGTACAAGACTTCTCAAATTAAATGTTGATACTATTAGCACAGCCGCAGCACAACAGAAAAAGTTAAAAGGTACAAATGCAGCATTAAACTTGATGGCAAATCAAATGCCAAACGCACCATTTATTTATAAAGATAAGGTGCCACAATGTACTCCAGCAACTTACATTGGAAATCCCTTCTTTTTTAACGGACAAAAACAGAACAAAAAAATATGTGCTAAACTAACAGGGGATGTATTTAAAAATTTTGTTTCAGTATATCAACAGGCTGCATCAAATGATATAGGAAATATTAATTAATGCTAAACTAAATTAGGCTGCTCTTAAAAAACATCCATTAAAATATACTGTATTTTGATTTGTTCCTCCTAGAGATGAGATTACCAATGGAGTCGTTACTGAACCTGTAGAAGAGGTTGAACTGCAGTAAATATCAACATAATCAGTTGCTGATAAATAAATAATTGTACTTAATGCAAGTGGAATATGTTTATTTGAAATAAGGTATCTTGTACCGTTATTTACACCGGTGCCATTTTTTCTAAGAATAAGATATACATCACCACTATCGTTTGTATTCTGTGTTATCCATACCATTGCATTTATTTGATAGTATCCTGCAACTCCGGGAGTCCATCTATTATTTGATGTATCATATCTGTTATCAATATTAAATAAAGTTTGATTAAATTGTATTACACTTGAACCAGCAATGGTTTGTTGTGCTGATGCATATGCTGAAAATGCCGGTCCGCTTGATGACCCACTTCCAGAAGGGCCTGTTGGACCTTGTAGTCCAGTTACACCTTGAATACCTTGCAAACCAGTTTCACCTTGAATGCCTTGTAAGCCAGTTACACCTTGAATTCCTTGTAATCCAGTTACACCTTGAATGCCTTGTAAACCAGTTACACCTTGTGGACCAGGTGTTGATATCCAACTTGAACCATTATACGTTAAAAGAAAATTATTGCTTGTATCAAAATATATGGAGCCTAAAGTTTGTAAATTATTTTTAGTGGGAATAATAATTGATTCTGATTTAATTCCTCCTGATACGACTAAACTTTCATCTGATGCTGTTAATGTAAAATTAGAAGACATTATATAATATTATAATATTATAATTCTTTCTTTGCATTTAAAAATATGTTAGTTTTATCAATAAATTTATTATGAGGTATTTGATTTTTTTCACACCATTGTATGCATTTTTGTATATGATTACGTTTTAAAACTTCTAATTTATCTTCTTTATTTTTATTTCTTGAAACATTAATTGTTTGATCTAATGACTCCAATTGTTGTTGATAAACTATTGCGTTTAATTCTTCTAATTTATTTAAAAAATAATTTGGAATATTATTTTCAATAATTGATTCTATGTCTAGATCATAATTTATATTTTTAATTAACCTTTTTAAATCATCTTTTATACTTATAATATTATCATTATAATGATTAAAATAAGAACAAACTAAATATCTACAATTAACAGTTACATTACAAATATTTGGTTTTATTAAATATGTTTTTAAAAATAAACTATTAATTATATGAATTATTTCAACAGCAACTTTGTTGGTTATATCTCCTAATTTAATTATGCATATTCCTCCTTTTGCTTTTATTGTTAGAACCAAATATAAGGAAGCCAATAAATTTAAAACATATTGTTTTAAATTAGTATATTCTTCCATTTTATATTCAATTAAAAGCAAATGATATTTACTATCATTTGTCAAATCTAAATCAATGTAATTTTCAATTATATCATTATAATTAAATTTTGAAGATAAAACAATATCATTATGTCCATCTCTAACTATATTTATGTAGTCCATTATTGACTCATAATTTTCAGCAATTGATGCAATTTTTAACGGAATACACGGTGGCCCAGAAACTAAATCCATTAAATCGCATAACTGAAATATTTCCATCATTTCAAATAAAATATTTGAGTTTGATTTTAATTTACTAACAGATAGCTGAGTTCCGGGAACGTGGCTATGTACGAATTGAAGAGGATTAATAATTTCTTCTATATTATCTTTTTCTTTATCTTTGTCTTTCTCATTTTGTATCAAATAAAAAATAGCATCTAAATTAATAGTTGCACTTGGAGATATATATGGACTTATTTTTTTTTCAGTTTGTAGTAATCTAAATTTAGGATTAATTTTATTTTTTGGAATAATATAATAATTCATTATTTTATTATTATATTAATTCATTTTTATATCATTATTCTTCTATAATATCAAATTCAACTACTTTCTTTTTACGCGTTGTTTTCTTAGGTTTTTCTACTACTACTATTTCTTCTATATTATTTTGGTTTATGTCATTTTGAACTTGTTCTTCATTTTGTTTTCTTGTTTTTGCCTTTTGTTTCGTTGCCGTTATTTCTTCCAATGCTTCTGTCGCCTCTTGTAATTTTAATTTCTCTTTTAAAGCTTTAGCCTTTGGTTTTACTTCCTCTTCTGCTTTCTTTACTGATTCTCTTGCTAATAATTTAGCTCCCTGTTCGAATTCATATTCATCTGGTATATTATCCAATATTGCCCTCGTTAACTTCTCAGCATTACGTGAACTAGTCTTTTTATATATAAAATATCTATTTAAAAATGATATATCTTTTTCATAATCTTCCATATAAGGAGCTTCTTTATAATCTTTAGCTAATGATGGATCCTTATCTAATTCAGATAACATCATATTATATAGTTCACTAAACATTCCACTACTTTCTGGAAATCCTAAATGTTTTGCTTCTGAACGCGATACCAAACTAAAACCATATTTTTCCATTTCTCTTGTAAAGAAGTCATAATTTACTAAAAACTCCGGTAAACTTTGATTTATTGAATCTTGAAATACCGATATTTTAAAACCAAGTGAAGTATCATCTTCAGGAAATGCAGTTGCATCATAATTTTTTTGTATGGCCCATATTTTTTTGTCATCAACATATTTTTCTCTAGATTCACCTTCTTTTAATTTTTTTAAAAGATTAAATATTGTTCTACCATCATATGCAGTAGATATGAAATAACCGTTTATTTTGGTACATTCTGAGATATTTCTTAAAAAGTTATAAAATGTATTTTTATTTTCAAACATATAATGCATTGCAAATTGACAAGAACATACATCAAACCCATTAATACCTCTGCTATGTTGTCTTTTAACAGCAGGCCCTAAACCTTTTTCAGCTGGACCTTGACCAAATACTGATTTAGTAATTTCATTTGCCTTATCTGTAAACATATTTGTTCCACTTCGAATATTTAACGCACAATTACCATTTACAAATAATGCATACGGCATTGTAGTATATTCTTTTCTATAATTTAAATATCTAGCACAAGCTCCATTAAGTCTGTTTTCAATATTATCTTTTGAAATGTCTATTCCAAAGACAAATGCTAACCCGGCTGAAATCCATTTAGGAAAATCACCTGCTTTTCCACAAGCAAAATCAATTAAAATATCTCCTTTTTTTGATACGCCAGTAATTAATCTTTTTTTCACATATAAATTATGAAAATCTCTCATTCGTTTCGTTATTTTATCATCTACTGCAGCATTATAATACACATCTGAACCTACCGTTAAACTTGGTATATTTTGTCCAGTTGCTATCATCATTTCCGTAACTGGATTATGAATTGAATACCAATTATCGTTTGCAACTTTATAGTCGTTACCGTAATTAGGAAGTCCAGCTCTAAAATCGGCAGTTTTATCGTGACGTACTCTCATTGGAACCCAATGCCATAATTTATCAGTATCCTTATTATATCTAAATTCAACAATAGTTTGATCTTCAAATTCTTCACCATCTTCAGTTAACATCATTTGATTTCCATTATTGCCATTATTAGTTAGCATAATGTTGCTTAATCCAGCTAAGGGATCATAAGGTTCTGTTGGGAAGAATTGTTTTGGCTTATAACTATCTTTTTTTTCTTTTTGTCTTTGTTTCTGTTTTTCAGAATCAGGATACACATCTTCTAGTAAATCTTGACAAGGATTAATGAATCCGTGTTGTGATTCATCATAACCAACTGTTAAAATTAGAGTTTTATATTGAGATAGTTGTGCTTGTTCGTTTGGATTAATTCCGTTTTCAAATACTGGCGTTATAATTTCATTTCCATCTGGACCTTTTTTTGTCGTAACTAAGAAATCAATTGTTAAATAACTTTTATCAAATGTTTCCGTCTTTTCACTGGGTTTCCACTTAAACGAATAATTCCAAGTTATTTTGCGTTTTGGTCCAACTTCACCAATTGTATTTCCTCCAACACCAAACATAGTTGGGGTAAATATAAGACCATCTACTTCATATTCATATAATCCATTTCTAATTTTTTGTAATATAAAGTTACAGGCAGCGAATATATCATATTTAAATACTGCAACAGGTTCATCTTTAACAAATGCGTTAAAATGCGGATAAAATGTCTTACATACTATTTTTATAGGAGATGTAGGTTTTTTACTTAAAATAGCCAACATTGCAGCCATCGTGCCTTTTTTTGGTTCATCTTTAGGTTTAGGAGCTTCTAAAATACTTTTTGGCTCTAATTTTTTGATAACTTCATTTAACAATTTTAAACGTGTTCCTTCTTTAAAATATTTTTCATCATACATTGTTATATTTAAGAAAGGTAAATGTCTAACATCATTTCCATTTAAATAATACAGATCAAATGCAGCAAACATATTTATAAATTTACCTTGTTTATTATGTAAAATTAACTCTCCATCAATTAAAGTATTAAAACAAGCAGATTCTTCGGTTTTTGCACCAGTAAATATGACTACCATATTCATATTTATCAAATATATTTTACCAACATTATTAATATATAATATATGACGTTCACCATCTGCTTTATCTGTAACACAAAATGAATTTTCAGCCGTAATATTTGGAATATTTACATCTGGATCAATCGCTGTAATATTTTTAATTTGAAGTGCTTTTGAACTTGGGCCGAGAAAACTACTTGGAGAAATAAATTTAGGAACTGTATATTCTTCACCTTTTTTCTTATAATCGTTTTCAAATAATAAACGCATATAACTTTGTAAAACAAATCTTTGTTCAAAATATGAAATAGGAAAATTTGTTTTTTGTAAACCACATAATAATATTTTTGTTAAATTTAATAATGAAGCTGCTAATTTTTCAGGGCTATCTGGAGCTTGTCCGTATTTAGCATTAGATTCCGATCCTAAAACTTCTATTTCTAATTCATATGTTTCGGGATTACTTAATACATCCGATTCATCCATATTATATGAAGGAATCATATGCCCACGTTCATTTTTAGAAGAAGAACGTACAATACTTAGATCAATTACAAATTCTGGATAGTTTGGACTTTTAAATGCAGTTCTATTTATATATCTAAAAACTTTTTTTGATCTGCTCCAATTTTCTTCAAGATCTAATGCGATTTTGTTAGTTCTATTAATTGTTTCTTCATTTTTTAAATCAACTCTAAAATTAAAATCACTAAATTCTGCTGGCTCAAACGTTTTTTCACTTTTGTCGTCTAATTTTACTGTTGTTTTTCTAATTATTGTAAACGTATCCGGTAGTAAATTAGTTTTACAATATTGCTGTATTCTATTAATTCCCTTTATTTCAACGCGAAAATTTTCAATATCGCTTGTTTTATATTTACCTGAACGTACATCTATAAATTCCGGTTGAATTTTTAACGAATATTTATTTGAATTTGCTTCAAAACCAAGTGAAGCTAATTTTTTTACAACATTATCGTAATCACCTCGTGTTAAGCGTTTAATACCTCTAGTACCAAACTTTGCCTCTAATTCTAATGCATTCGTTTTCGTATCAGAAGTAAATAAATATTTACGGCATAGTTTTATTAATTGTTCTTTACCTTTTGCCATTCTTTCTTTTTGATCTTTTTCTCTAAATGCATTTTTATCGTCATTTTCAGCAGATAAACTTTCAATATTTTTATATGGCTCCATTGTTATATAATATAAACATATTTTTATATTATATTTTTTATTCAATTTTTTATTATATATTATATTTATATAATTAGATTATATTATTTAAAAATTTTGGACTAATAACTCATAATAATCCTTCTTTGACATTTTCTTCGTTTTATCTACTTCTACTTTTATTCGTTTTAATAAATCTAATATTTCTTCTACTTTATATGATGCCATTGATTTAACGCCATCATCATATGACGACATCATATAATAATTATACAAATAATTTTTAACTATTTCTGAATTTATGTCTGTTTCAATACTAAAAGTACCAGTTATAGGATCTCTATGAATTATATTCATTGGAGAATCACTGCATAATATTTGATATATTTTTCTTTTATCAACCAAAATTGCGTTTAAACCTTCAACAACACATAATGCAAAAAAAGTCTTTATACTAATTTTTTCCTTGTTAGCTAAATCATCTTCAATTTCACTATATGGTTTAATTTTATGTAACTTCAATTGATCTTTAAAATTCTTTAGTTGTTCTACATATTTTATTTTCATTGATTTTTCTATAACAAAATGCTGATTACCAACTTCCATTTCATAATTTGAAAATCCATTTTTCATTATATAAAAACACCAAAATAATGAATCATTTTGAGATACCTTATAAAATTTTTCTTTTACCTTTTCTTGTTTTTTATTATTTGTTGTTATTTCTTGTTTTAAATTTTTATTTTGTTCATGTTTTTCTTTTTTAGGTGTATTATCTTCTGGTGCATTCTTATAATATTGAATTAAATTCTTATTATTAAACATATAGTCAGTATAATCAGCTATACTTAAATGTACTTTGCGAAATGATTGCATTATTATATACATTTCGTCTTGTCTTTATTATCTTTTGCAAAATATGTATTTTTATAATCCTCCTTTTGTTTTTCTATATCATTTAAATAACTTTCTTGGGTATTTACATAATTTACAAATGATTCTAGCTCTTTAATTACGGATGATTTTATTTGAGACAAATTAATATGTACTCCATATTTATTTTCATTAATTACAATATCTTTATGATTATTTAATATTTTTAACACCTCTATTTGATTAAATTTATTCATCTTTTCTATTGACTCTCGTATTAAATTTAATTCATTATATTCGTATTCGGTAACCTCATCCCTTTCATCATTATCACAAAACTCTTCTTCCATCATAATATAAATATATTAATTAACTATGCTTTAAATAAAAATAAACTAACAATATATTAATTATTAGTTTATTATATAAATATAATATTCCATAATATATTATGGTTGGTAAACATGTTATTATTGATTTATACGACGTTGAACCAAATTTAATGGCTAATATAAATAATAATGATATATTAACCAATAAATGGAATAATTTATTAAAAGAACAACTAACAAATGCGAACGTTAATTGTCTTAATATTTCTTGGCATAATTTTGATTATGATGGAGCCTTTACAGCATTATATTTATTATCTGAATCTCATTTAAGTATTCATACTTGGCCTGAAAAAAAATACATTGCATTGGATATTTTTACTTGTGGAGATTCAGATATCGATTTAATAACTAACTTTATGATTCAATATTTTAATCCCGGAAAAAAAGAAATTAAAAAAATATGCAGAGGAATTGAAAATTCAAATAATAATTTAAAAACATTCACAGTAAATAATCATTTTGATCTAAAAAGTATGGATTCAGTCCTCTATTACTAACGGTTGTTTATAATCTTTTTTTACAATTAATTCAGCAATTACCGAAACAAATTTATCGTTAAGCTCATATCTTGACGCAACTACACGTGCATTAAATTTTTCTCCTTCTTCTATTGAATTAAAGTAATCACTTGCATAAAAGTGATCTCTTGCAACAAATAACACAAATGGACTTGGATTTTCATCTGCACTTTCCGCTCTTATACCTGCTTTAGTTATATTTTTTGCGATACAAGTTAAATTCATACCCGCAACTGGATAACAAACTTCACAACCAAATACAGCAGTAAATATTATATTATCTCCTTTAACTAAACCGCTCGAAAATGTTATTACTTTAACGGAACCGGGTTTTACATATCCTTCAACAATACATTTTCCTTCAATCATTTTTGATATTAAATCTTCAATTGTTTGATGAAGATTTGTACCCACAGCAGTAACAGGTAACACTACACTTTTAGTTATCTGACAAGGACTATAAACAGTCTTTATTTCCTTTTGTCTATACTTTGGTTTAATTGTTTTAGTTACGCCTTCCATTATTATATTATTAATATATTATTATTCTTTTAATTTATTTTCAATTTTATTTTATAAAATTAATTTTATATAATATTTTATAAAATGTTATATAAACCTAATAACAAAAAAATCTAAATTATTTGAACCCATTTATCGTTTAACCTTTTCCTTTTTTTCAAATTCATTTATGATCGCAGTTTCAGTATCTAAAAACCATGTTTTATCATCTAATTCTTGTAATTGATAGCTTCTTAAAGTAAATTCCTGTCTAACGCATAATTCTAAAGCACTATCTTTTGTTTCTTTTGGTATGTATTTGTCGTCATTTTCAATATCATTTAAAATATTCATAACTTTATCTTTTCCTGATTGATCGCATCTAAAACCAGTACTACGCGTATTTTCAATATCTTTAACTTTATAAACCATATGTTTTTTGTTAGTTTCGAATCCAATAAAACCGACATATCTATTAAAATCATAATTTGTTTTATATTTACTAATTATTGCTGGACCTAAATCTCTTTTATCTTCCGGAGATGCCTTTACCCATTTTAAATCTTTTAAAACAAATATATTTAGATTATCTACCCTAGATGGACCATCAAATATTACTATACCCGTTAGTCCTTTTGCACTAACAAATTTAGAATATAAATATTTTCTAACTTTTGCTATAAACTTGGAAAATCTATCATTATCTATATTTGTATTTGTATTTGTATTTGTATCCGTAAAAGATTCGTCATAAAAATAATTTAATAAATCTATTTTTTCTTGCATCATTAATGATTCAACGATATGTTCTATAACAAATTGCGATAAAACTTCTAAACGTTCTTTTTCCGTTTCGCCCGGTATTATTTCCTCATTTACCATTTTTCTAATTGTTAATCCACATAACTGATACCAATCATTTACTCCACGTGCTACTTTTGAAGTTTCAAACGCGACATTATAATTTGAATACATTGTATCTAATATTTTTTTACCTGGATAGTCTTTTTGTTTTTCTATTTCTTCTTCCCCTTCTTCTATAATAAATTGTTCTATGTGTCTTTTATCAACAACCGGTTTAACGGCTTCATTTTTAATTTTAAAATTAATGCTATTATGCTTATAATTTATTGGAACTGAACGTTCAAAAATGGATATATTCTTATAACTTAATTCACTCGGTTGAAATAAATAATAATCACCAATATTTACTAAATATCCTGTACGTCCATATTTATCATATAAATATTCTGTATTATCTGTAATAATTTGCGTTAAAGCAGCGTAAATTTGGGATATTGGATATGGTTTAGGTACATTTAACAAATTTAGCAATTCATTCTTTTTATAGAAATAACGCATTTTAAATAAATTTTTTATTTTTTGAATAATCTTATCCGAATTAATAAGCATAAATTTTTCATTATATGTATTCACGTTTAACACATTTTCATCTAATTCTATATTTGGTAAACAATCAAACTCACATTTCATATAGTCACATGTTGCTGAATTATCCATATCTCCCACTTGAAAATTATCTAATTCTACATGCGTTGATAGCAACTGTTTTAATCCTCTATTTTCCTCCAATTCATCAAAATTTTCTCCAGTTAAAAGTGTCTGATCATGATTTATTATACAATCTACAGCTGTTTGTTTTAATAATCTCGTAACTTTACCTATTTTTGTTGCCTTCAATTCCGCATTTCTATAAATATATAAATCAGCTGCTTCTTGTTCTGCATCTTCTAAAATTGTTCCGTATAAAAATATTTCCACGTTGCGTTTTTCAAATGGCAAATCTTTATGCGAAAAATTACGCACACCACGACCAATAATTTGTTCCAAACGATTCATATTATACCACGGATCTAATACGTGTATTTGTCTTATTGCCTTAAAATCTAAACCTTCTGAGCCCGCTTGAGATATTAATACTACTTTTATTTTTTCGCCATTTATATTATCATCACTTGTTACTGCTTTAACATCAGCATCATTATTTGGACTTAATCTACCGTCACCCGTAATCATAATATATTTTGCTGGTTTAAAATCTTTCTTCGCAGTTGGCGGTTGCATTGTTCTTACGTCTACGGCAGGCACCGGTGCACTTTTAAATAATGTTTTTGTCTTTTCGTTTGCACGCGTAAATCCCATTTCTTCTAATGCTAAAGCCATTGGTATAATACCCGCATCAATATAGGAAGAATATATTAATATTATACCATCTGATACTTTGTTAGTTTCTGTGTTATAAATTGATTCACAAATATTTTTAATTTTAGCGCTATATTTGCCAATATTATCTGGATGAAATATTTTTTCTTGTCCTCTTCTATATTCAAATAAACCCTTAATTGCCGGAGTTTTTGAATCAACATAATCCATAACACGTCGCAATCCTTGTGCTCCTGTTAGTTCTTTGGGATCAATCAATAATTTTGCTCCACCTTTTTTGACTAACTCAACAGAACTACTCTTTTTATTTTCTTTTACTAATTTGCTTGGTATTCGAGAACGAGTTGAACCTTCAACAATATGCAACCCGGAATTATTTGTATTTGTATTATCATTTGTTACAGTGTTTCTAAATGAATTATTTGTAGAAGCTTCTGTTGTATTTGATAATGATTCACTTTTAACGCTTTCACTACTTCCGTTTGAAACGGATTCATTTATGTCATCATCAACTTCGGAAATGATGGATTTTTCGGTAACTGGTTTCAAATTCAAAGAAGCCGAAATTTTATTTAAATTTAAAGAAGACAACTCTATATTATTGGGTTCTTCAATATCATCTAAATCAGCTTCAACACCTTCCGTTATAACTGGTTCCGATTCTAATTCACTAAGATTACTAACCGGTTTCATATCCACTGTAGGAGTAATTACTGGACCATTTGAAATAACATCATCAATTTCTTCTACAACTTCTTTAACATTATTTGAAGGAGCAATATCTACAACTTGCTCCTCTTCGTCTTCAACATATTCGAAGTCCGGTAAATCTTCAACTAACTCTTCTAAACCTTCAAATGGATATATAATATTAAGTGCTTCAATTGGGATTTGTAAATCCGTATAGCCGAATGATTTTTGAGATTTAAACGCACTAACTTTTCGCTCTTTTCCTTCTTTTGTTAGTTTAACGGATGCTTCCCTTCCTAAAAGTCGACTAATTATATACTTATATCCTAAACCTTGGTAACTGCCAATTAAATTTAAAAACAGACTTAATTTATTTATTTTCTTATCATCTGGTATCCGTCTTCCATTTATTTGATATTTCGGATATTCTTCAATACTTTTGAAAGTATTATCTGGCGCAAATCTATCTGGATAAACACGAAATGGAAATGTATATGGATTTTCACCACGTATGTAAGAAACATAACCAGTAGCTTTTCTAATAAGCATTTCTTTACCAATTTCTTCTCCATTTGCATCTTTTTTAAACTCACCATTTTTATCAAATATATCTGACACTGATATTATACCGCGTCTATCATTCATATTCATCAAATTTAGTAACCATACAATTTCTTTATAACTGTTAAACATAGGTGTTGCTGACAACAATAACAAACGTAAATTAGATACAGCACTTGCTAAAAACATTAAATTTTTGGCAATATTTTTATTTTCATTATCATCAGAAATACGTATATTATGGACCTCATCTATTACAATTAAACTATCAGAATATTCATATTGTAAATTTCTGATGCGTGTATCAAGTGAATCAGATTTTCTTCCGGCTTTCTTAAATATATCATTTGAAAATTGAGTATAACCCTGAAATGAATAAGATGAATTAATTAAGTTTTTAACTAAATGAATTACTTTTTCTTTTGATAATCCGGTCATTCCTGTGGGATTTATTTCTTTCAATAATTTGTTTCCTAAACAACCTTTCATAGACCAAATGCCATCAACTAACTTCAACTTTCTGTCATCAAACAATTGTAATTTAAAGTTATCCTGTACGTTTGGACTAGCAACAATAATTATTTTTTTATTTATTCCCATTTGCTTCATATAATCTCGCATTTCTTCGCAAACACCTATCGCAGAACAGGTTTTACCTGAACCTAACCCGTGAAACAATAATAAACTGTTATAAGGCGTTTGAAATGACAAAAAGTTTTTGACAAATGCCTGCTGCGGTAAAAGTTCATATTCGGCCTTTGCTAAAATATCAGCATAATCTTTAACCGAATAAATAGTACCGTCATAACGCGTGTCGGCAAATTCTTTTTTTTCGGCAATTTTAATTATAAAATTAGGGTCATCTAAATTAGGATATAAAAAAGATTCATCTGCATCTAAAGGTTGACTTGCTAATTCATCTCTATTTTCTTTTTCAAATTCCAGTTGTTTTTTATTATTGCCACATTTTTTGCTATAAATCATATTTATTTCATTTGCATCACAAATATCTCCACTTAAAACGTCGCTATCAACACTTGAGTCGATTGTTAGTGCTTTATCTTTCATTTTATTTTTCTTTTTTTTAATTTTAGTACTCATTCTATTATATATAGTTAATATATTCTATATTCTTCTAATACTTTATTAATATTTTGTATTATTTTTTTTTTCTCTAAACTATATGGTCTAATTGAACTTAAACATTGGTCTAACGTTTTCCATTCGAGTTTAGATACTTCAGAACGTTGATAATTATTTAAATCGTCTTTTATTTTATCCGTAAAAGCTAAAAAATATTTATGTTTATATGCCTTATGATTTGAACCTATAAATATTTCTTCAAATGGTAATACATTTTCAATAATGGTGATGTCATTTTTTGAAATGCCGGTTTCTTCCTCAAACTCTCTTAAAGCACAATCTAAATCTTTTTCCATATAGTTTCGTCTTCCTTTTGGAAATTCCCATTCTGTTTCTAACCACGCCGTTTGCGATTCTTCAACTAATTTTTTTAAAGTAATTAATCCATAATCGGTTTCAAGACCTAAACGTAAACTTTCAAATTTTTTAGAAGACGATATTTCTTCACTTTTAAATTGTGTAGACATAACTGGTCCCCACATATTATTCCACAAAGTAGTAAAATCATTATTTAATATTGATTCTTTTTCTTCGACCGACATTTCATCAAAAATTATTTTCAAATGATCGTAATTATTATGAACGTATTTGCCGCGAATTAAATCAATAAATCCAAACGTATTTTTACGTCGAATCATAAGATACTGAACTCCATTTTCAGGAGTAAACCGAAACAAAACTATACCGTGGCTTGTAATAGGTATTTTACATTGATGAAATTGATGGCCTTGTTTACCACAGTTATTGCATAAATTATTTTTACTCATTGCCTTTAATTATATGTCAATATGTTTTTATATCTGTTTTTATATATTTTTATATTTTTACCTTTTAAAAAAATGAATTAAAATGTGTCTTTTATTTTATAATTATAATTATAGATAAAATGCCTGCTTTAGATCCAAACGTATGGGGTCCTCATTTTTGGTTTTTTTTGCATACAATAGCTTTATCATATCCGCATCGTCCAAATGAGGTAACGAAGAAAAAATATTATGAATTTATTTCAAATTTACCATTATTTATACCTGTTGAAGAAGTTGGAAGTGATTTTTTAAAGTTGTTAGATGAGTATCCGATAACAGCATATTTAGATTCACGTGATTCATTTGTTAGATGGATACATTTTATTCACAATAAAATAAATGAAAAGTTGGAAAAGCCGAAGATAACGTTAAATGATTTTTATTTTAATTATTATGAGGAGTATAAACCAAAAGATGTAAAATTTAAGGAATATTATAAATTAAAGGAAAAAATAATATACACATTGGTAATTATGGGTGCAACGGGTTTAATTGTTTATTTATATAATAAATAATATAGGTATAAATATATGATAGAAGAAAACAATAATAATGAAGAAGCACCGGTAGCACAATCAGAAGCACCAGTAGCACAATCAGAAGCACCAGTAGCACAATCGGAAGCACCAGTAGCACAATCAGATACGACCATTAATATTCCCGTATCACTCGATAATTTAAATAAATCTGCTGTCGCAGTTAATGCCAATATTTTAGCTAATTTAGTTTTATATCAATCCATACTAACAAAAATTAAAGATGAAACTGGTGATGTTAACCTCGATTCAAAAATTTCAATAGTCGATAATATGCTTAAAACATCCAAAGAATTACTACAATTAATACAAGTTAGTTTAAACATCCCCGAAGACCAACAAATTGACGAAGAAACTGTTGTAGAAAAATCTAAAGGAGATATTGATGGCAAATTTAAAATGTTTAATGTAGCGGAATCACTCGGATTTTTAGGATTGGGATTAGCACTTTTAGGAGGCAAAAAACGCGGACGTAAATCTTTCACAAGAAAAGCACAAAAAAAACAAAGAAAAAATACAAAAGTTAACAAGTAACAAACTAACAAAATATAATTATATATTATTATATTAGTACAATGATATATAATGGAAAAGGAGGCGATGTATTAACATCAGGAGGATTTGGTTGTATATTTGATCCTCCATTACAATGTGCGTTAGAAGATAGTTGGAAAAATCCTCGTAGTCCCGGTTTAAGCAAATTAATGGTTAAAAAAAATGCCGAATCCGAATACAGGCACATACAAGAATTCAAAAATCTATTGCAATCTATACCAAATTACAGACAATATTTTTTGTTAGATAATTTTTCAATTTGTAAACCAAACAAACTAACAAATTCAGATTTAAAAAACTTTAAAAAATGTAAAGCACTTACAAAACGCGGATATACGAAAAAAACAATTAATAAATCTTTAGATGATTTGTTAGTTATTAATATGCCAAATGGTGGCATAAATGTTGAAGAATTCGTTAACAAATTTTTCACCAAAAATAATGTTATACATCTAAACAATTCATTAATTGATTTGTTAGTTAACGGTATTTTACCGATGAACCAATTAAATGTTTTTCATTGTGATATTAAAGATACTAATGTGTTAGTTGATAAAACATTTAGGACGCGTTTAATTGACTGGGGCTTATCCACCCATTATGGAACCCCTTTAGAAAACGCGGTTCCTCGTTCATTTTATCGACGTCCATTTCAATTTAATGTTCCATTTTCCATAATATTATTTAATGGAGAATTCTTAAAATTATATAATGATTTTTTGCTAAAGAATCCTAATCCAGAATATTATTCCATCAGAGAATTTGTAATTAATTATATTTTTGTTTGGAATGAAATAAGAGGTGCAGGACATTTAGAGGCCATAAATGATATAATAACTCAATTTTCCGAATCCGAGTTAGTTTCTATTGAAAAAAAGAAGGTTAAAGAACATTTTATTGAATATGATTTTACGTATTATTATATTATTGAATATTTATCAAAAATTTTAGAACGCTGGACTAACAATGGAACTATAGATTTATTTGGATATTTTAATAATATATTTGTTAAAAACGCGGATATTTGGGGGTTTACAATGATATATGTTGCTATATATGAAAAAATATATAAAAGCAAAAATGCAGAAATATTTAAAGAATATACAAACAAAATTAAACAAATAATACAAGAATTCTTATTTTCTAAACCAAATGAACTAATTGATATAAATTTGTTAGTTAATGAACTAACAAAATTAAATAATATTTTGCAAAATATAGACACAAGTATTATTATAAAAGATGTTGGAGGTAAAGTTAAAACGAAAAAGACTTTTAAAAAAAGGAAAAATAAGAATAAAAAATCTCGAAAAAATTAAATTTTAATTTTTATTTTTATTTTCGGATCTGCGGACTTGTATATTTTTTCCATTATTTTAGGATTTTTTTTTGATTCATTCTCGATATCATCTCTAATTTTATGCGCTAAATAATGTGATGCGGAAATGCATATGGTTTTTTGAATGTCATCAATAGGAGAAACATATCGAAATTTATCTGTATTTTCTAAATTATAACAATCTTGACATATTAAAGGATTAATATAACAATATTTATAATGGTTAAAAAAATCTAATTTATACGCATCATATTCTTTATCTCTATATGTTTCTTCTACGTATATTTTAATTTCACGTAAACACATATAACAAGTTTCTTCTGGTAATATTCGGTAAGTGTTTGGAAAATGACTTAACACATTTATAAATTTATCAAAACTTTTTATTAAATTTGAATCTTCTTCATCCTCATCATCAATAAACATATTACTCAATTCTAATTTTTCTTCTTGATTCGCATTTCGATAAATATCAAAATAATTTTGATAATCGCTCAGTCTATAACACTCATTCCAAAATACATGATTTTTTGGAATTTCTATATCAATGTAACTTTTGATTGTGAAAGTATTTTTACATTTTTGTATTAAGTAATTAATACATAATTCATACAATTGATGAGAAACAAACCAATATGGATCACTGTGTTCCATACCTAAAATAGGTTTGTCGAAATAGTAACCGAACCAAAATATGTTTTCTATTTTATCATTTTTATTATTTTTTTTTGTTGCTATGTACTTAAATTCGTACTGCATAGTATATGTTGAATCTTTAGGATATGGTACACTAATATAGTTATCTTTTAAATCTTGTAATATAAGGTTTATTTTATTCTCGTCAAACATATTTTAATTTACAAGTTTTATTTTATATTGTTTTAAATAATATAATATAATATAAAATAAAATTGAAATAATATTTTACAAATAAAAATGTATTATAAAATATTATTTATAGATGACCTCAGTTACTTACGAATACGAAAAATATATTTGCACTAGTAGTAGTTTATTAGATACTATTAACAAATATGGAGTTGCTATTATTCCAAGCGTATTAAATGAAGAAGAATGTAATGAAATGATAGAAGGAATGTGGAATACTCTTGGAATATGGACTTATGAATGGGACAAACCCATTACTAAAACCGATCCAGAATCTTGGAAGCAAATACGAGATTTATTTCCTAAACATTCAATGTTAATTCAGCAATATGGTTTAGGACAAGCTCAGTTTATATGGAATTTAAGACAAAATCCGAAATGTATTAATATATTTGCTGAACTATGGAATTGTAAACCGGAAGATTTGTTAGTTAGTTTTGATGCCGCATCATTTCATATGCCATCTGAAGTTACTAATATAGGTTGGCATAGGAAAACGTGGCACCATAGCGATCAAAGTTATTTAAGAAATGATTTCGAGTGCGTTCAAAGTTGGGTTACTGCATTTGATGTAAATGAAGGTGATGCAACTCTTTCTGTTTATGAAGGAAGTAATAATTTTCATAAAGAATTTGCGGAGACATTTGGCATTAAAGATAAGGATGATTGGTTTAAATTAGAATTAGACGCACACATTAATTTTTATAAAAATAAGGGCTGTAAAGAAGTACTTATTAAATGTCCTAAAGGTTCAATGGTATTTTGGGATTCAAGAAGTATTCATTGTGGTGTAGAACCTAGAAAGGGAAGATTAGAACAAAACTTTAGATGTGTTGCATATTTATGTTATATGCCACGCAGTAAAGCATTAGAAAAAGACATAAAAAAGAAGATTAAGGCATTTGAAGAAATGAGAATGACAAGTCATTGGCCGTGTAAAGCAAAATTATTTCCTAAAATGCCACGTACATATGGAGCAACAGTAAAGGAAGTATTGGATTTACCTCAACCGCAAATAAATAGTTTAGGACGACGTTTAGTCGGTTATAATTCATAAAATTTATAAAAATATTAAGAATATATATGAGATTAGAATTATTTATAATATTTGTAACAGCTTTTTTTATGTATAATTCATACCACGACGGTAAATATACAAGATTATTATTATCATATAAAAAATATTATAAAATGATTTTTATTGCTGGCGTAGCTATTTTTTTATATATTGTTCTTAAAAGAAATCCTAAAAATACAAAAGAATTACTGTTATATACTAACAACTTAATTAAATATATGCCTTTAGATCGTTCTTCAACGGATATGTTAAGTCCAATTTTTGATTTTACACAAGGTCAGCGTAGTTTTATGGAAACATTAAATAATGATTTATATCCTAATTCTGGTTATAATCCGGTATTACAAGCACAACAGCATCGCAATATGTTATCTGGACCAAAACCGACCAAACGTTCTGTCAGTGAAACAAAGAAAAAATATGTGGCTTATATGCAAGATTGGAAGTGCGGTCAATGTAAGAACAAACTAACACACACATTTGAAGTAGATCATAGAATAAGATTAGAACATGGTGGTGGAAATGATGTGTCAAATTTAGTGGCATTATGTCGGGAATGTCACGGTCAAAAAACGGCGGCTGAAAATATGTAATTATATAAACCCAATAAATTTATTATATATATATTATATGTCTGAAAATAATTATTTAGAAGCAAAAAATAATAAATATTATCAATTTTTGTTAAGCCTACCACCTTTAAAATTTATTGAAATAATGGATTTAGCATATGCAGGAAATGAAATTGAAAACAAAATTAATAATAATAAAACACTTATTAATAGCATTCAAGAACAACTAACACAATTACAACAAAAAATAAAAACATCAACTCCAGAAACAAAAGAACAAATAATAAATGAAATAAAACATTTGGGCAATCAAAAAAAAGAACTACAAAATAGTATAAATAAATTATCAGGAAGAAGTATACCAAATGGACTTAGTAATATTAAAGATAAACTTGTTAACTTAAATGCACGAACAACATATTTTGCGCATCAAAATGAAGCTATTTTTTCTAATTATGCAATAAATGTTGCGAGCCAAGATCCTAAATTAAAAAAATTATTTATTAAAAGAATTCCTAATTTTTATACGGAACCATTTATATCAGATTATGCCAAAGAATTATCTAAATCACAAAGAGAAGGAAATACTTTCGGCAAACTAAGTACTTTATCTTCGTTTCAAAATAGAAATTTACCGCAAACTCAAAATGTATTTCAAAATTCTTTATTAAATGAACATATAAGAAGTTTTTTAGGTCAAATGCCAGAAGATATTTCAGAAGATGTATTAAAAAATTTAACTATGGCATTTAAAGAATTTGCGCTAAATTCAAACACCCCAATTACTCCTGAAGAATTAGTAAAATATATCAAAGAAAAAACAAAAGACATGAATAGAAAAAATATAAGTATTGAAAAAGCAAAAATTTTATTAAAACAAAATAAATTATTAGGCGGCATAAAAAAAAGAAAAACAAAAAGAAGAAAAAATATAGTAAAAAAGAAATCAAAAAAAGCAAATATCTTTAAAAAATAAATGTTGTATTTATATATGAGTTTAAATATAAATACAGCTATACGCATATGGACGTTGGACGAAGGATATCGTAAAATAAATAGTTATTTAATTGGTTCAAAATCAAAAAAAGATTATATTTATCATCAACAAAATAATTTAACTATAGAATATGATGGAGAAATATATAATATACCAGATATAATAAATATAATTAAAGAAAATATGAGTCCAAGAAATAGTGAAGAAACTTATTATAGAGGTGCATCAAGTATATCTTTAAAATCAGAAATAAAAAAATCATTTATATCAGTAACCTCTGATAAAGAACAGGCTGAATCATTTGTAGATGATTGTTGTTTATTTAAAGTAATAGTAGATTCAAATGTTAAAAGATATGATACTGGTGTTGAAAGTGAAACATTGCTCGAAAATAATCTTTATTGGAATTATATTGGAAAAGAAAATGATTTATATTTAGTAAAAGTATCAACAAATAAACCAAATGAAATAAATAATAAGGGATTAACACATCAAGAAATAACTAATTTGTTAAATAGTTTTAAAGAAGAATGTGATGAGTTAGAAATAAAGCCAGAACCTGAAGATTTTGTTAATTATGTATATAATATTTCTAAAAATAATATTTCTTATGAAACTGCAGAAAAAATATTACACGAAAATAATTTATTAGGAGGAAAAAAAATAAAAAAAAGAAAAACAAAAAAAGAAAAACAAAAAAAAACAAATAAAAAGTCAAAAAAAATGCGCCGTTATAAAAAGTAAATTTACCGTCTTGATTTCACTTTTCTCGATCTATTTTTTTTATATTTTCTTTTGTTAGTTCTTCGTTTTTTATAACTTCGTTTTTTACCTCCACGACCATATGTACCAACTTTTGTATCTGGATAAGACATTAATTCATCATATATTTCTTCTTGATCTGCTGTCATAACTGGTTT